>Ga0209599_10000821_pt1 | contig 17562 bp, 11 predicted proteins | sample Shrwel_input2_FT_FD_187534 | JGI IMG/M metagenome (GOLD analysis project Ga0209599, IMG submission 187534) | Subsurface microbial communities from deep shales in Ohio, USA - Utica-3 well 1 S input2 FT (SPAdes) (version 2) ... | reverse complement strand
AGATAAACCACAGACAAAAATCTGTGGTTTGTTGATAATTTTCACAATTAGATTCTAATTATTGATATATTTTTCAAAAACTTTTGAAAAGTCTTTCTGAGTATATTTATCAAAACTCGTTGTATTCCAAGCGAAAATATATTCGTTGATCGTTCTCAATTCCTGACTTTTCGAAACACTTTCCTGCTTTCCTGCTGCTACAGTTGTTATTGCTTTCTGCAAACTGTCATTTGAAAAATTCAACAGTGAATGATTGTGATGAACCACCTGCTGAATCGCCAAAAGAGCTTTATAAAGATCTTTCAACTGATCTATTTGACCTTTTGCAACACTTATTACCAAAGGAACATTCCCGATACTGAATGAAATTTCTACATCCAGATCAATGGTTCCCGCAGTTTGCAAAGCAATATTTGAAAAAGGAAACTGATAGTATTCATATCTTCTCAGAATTCTTTTTTTATCTAAAGCACTTGCTCCGTCAATATGAATTAATGCTCTGTTGGTAAAGCAATATTCATCTCTTTTAGATTTAATTAAAAAGAAAATTTTCTCGTTATCTTCGGAAAGTATATAATCGTCCGAATCTACTTTATCATAATCCTGAGAAGGAATAATTTTTCCTATATCACCCAATCCTAAAGCTTCTGCAGCTAATTTTTTGAACATAATTTAATTTTAATTTGTAGTTTATTAAGTGAAATAAAATTAAGAAAATAAGCGAAATAAAACCAAAAAAAATCATCTTAAAGAATGTTTAAATTTGATTAAATATTCAAAAATTTCATTCATTTTTTGACGCAAAGTTTTTATTTAAAGATTTAATTATTTAAATGAGCAAAGAAGAATCAATAGGTTGATTTGATGAAGCAATGTTTTCAGGCTTCGTGAAGCAGATTTTATTTGCCTTTGCTTTCTAAGAATAATGTGTAAAGTTGAATTAAAACTTTGCGTGGTAAAATAATCGAATCATAAAATTTTAAATATCAAATTTAAACAGACCCTTTTCAAAGAGAAAAACCACAGACTCCTGATCTGTGGTTTTGATATTGTTGAACTTTGTCAAAGATTTTCAACTTTGACAAAGTGAAAATTAAATGTGAATCACTTCACCATATGCAGCAGCAGCAGCTTCCATAATGGCTTCAGAAACTGTCGGGTGCGGGTGAATAGATTTGATGATCTCGTGACCTGTAGTTTCCAGTTTTCTTGCAACCACTGCTTCCGCTACCATATCTGTAACACCTTCTCCGATCATGTGGCAACCTAACCACTCTCCGTATTTAGCATCGAAAATAACTTTAACGAAACCATCTGTATTTCCGTTTGCCGTTGCTTTTCCACTTGCCGATAGAGGGAATTTTCCTACTTTAATTTCGTAACCTTTTTCTTTAGCCTGTTTTTCCGTAAGACCGACTGAAGCTACTTCTGGGTGACAGTATGTACATCCCGGAATATTACCATAGTCGATTTTTTCAACATGCATTCCTTTGATTTTTTCAACACAAGTAATTCCTTCAGCAGAAGCAACGTGTGCCAAAGCCTGAGTAGGAATGATATCTCCGATTGCATAATAACCCGGAACTGAAGTTTCGTACCATTCGTTGACCAAAACTCTACCTTTATCTGTCTGGATTCCCACTTCTTCAAGACCGATGTTCTCGATGTTTGCAGCGATTCCTACAGCAGATAACAAGATATCAGCTTCAAGAGTAACATTTCCTTTTGCTGTTTTTACAGTCGCAACTACACCGTTTCCGCTTGTATCTACGCTCTCAACAGATGCGTTGGTCATGATTTCGATACCAGTCTTTTTCAAAGATTTCTCTAAGTGTTTTGAGATTTCTTCATCTTCCACAGGAACGATATTTGGTAAGAATTCAACAATAGTCACTTTCGTACCCATTGTGTTATAAAAGTCAGCAAACTCTACTCCGATCGCTCCAGAACCTACAACAATCATAGATTTTGGTTGCTCAGGAAGAGTTAATGCTTGTCTGTATCCAATCACTTTCTTACCGTCTTGTGGCAAGTTTGGCAATTCTCTAGAACGAGCTCCTGTAGCTAAGATAATGTGAGTTCCTGTATATTCAGTTACTTTTCCTTCTTTATCTGTTACAGAAACTTTTTTACCTTTCTGAACTTTAGCTGTACCAAGAATTACATCAATTTTGTTCTTTTTCATCAGGAATTCGATTCCCTTGCTCATCTTAGAAGCAACACCACGGCTTCTCTGGATTACATTTGGAAACTCAAAACTAGCTTCCACTTTATTTAAACCATAATCTTCAGCGTGATTGATGTAATGAAAAACCTGAGCCGACTTCAATAAAGCTTTCGTTGGAATACATCCCCAGTTAAGGCAGATTCCTCCTAAATTTTCTTTCTCGATAATTGCAGTTTTGAAACCCAATTGTGCCGCTCTGATTGCTGTAACATATCCACCAGGACCACTTCCGATGACAATAATATCGTAATTCATTAGCTTAAAATTTTTATGCGAATTTAAGGAAAAATATTGACGAAAACGAAAAGCAACCCTATCAAGTTGCTTTTCCTGTTTTTTACTTATTTTTCTTCTGGGAAACCCTCCAGACAATTCCGCTTACATCATCTGCGACGAGTAAAGAACCGTCTGCAATCTGTAAAACACCGACCGGTCTTCCGTAGACATCTCCTTTTTCTTTATCTGCAATAAAACCTGTCAGAAACGGCTCATAACTTCCCGTTGCTTTACCGTTTTTAAAAGGCACAAAAGCTACCTGATAACCAACCAATGAAGATCGATTCCAAGATCCGTGCTGTCCGATAAAAGCTCCGTTTTTATATTTGTCGGGAAACTGTTGACCGGTATAAAAAGTGAGTCCCAAAGATGCGGTGTGAGCTCCCAAAGGAACATCCGGAACGATTGTTTTTGCAACTAAATCAGGCTTCTCTCCTTTTCTTCTTGGATCCTCATTTTTTCCAAAATATGCATAAGGCCATCCATAAAATGCGTCTCTTTTCACACTTGTTAAATAATCGGGAACTAACTCATCACCTAATTCATCTCTTTCATTCACGACAGTCCATAATTCTCCGGTTACGGGATTCCAACTCATTCCGACAGGATTTCTGAGTCCTGCAGCAAATATTTTTTCTCCACTTCCGTCAGGATTTACTTCTAAAATATTGGCTCTTCGAACTTCATATTCCATTCCGTTTTCACCCACGTTACTTCCCGATCCTACAGAAATATAAATTTTCGACTGATCTTTATTTGAAATCAAATTTCTCGTCCAATGATTGTTATAACCTCCTGCAGGAAGATTGACAATTTTCTTACCCGGTTTTGTGATTTTTGTCTCACCTTCTTTATAAGGATAAACCCAAAGTCCATCGGTATTTGCTACATAAAATTGATCTTTGATAATCAACATTCCGTACGGTTGATTTAAATTATCAAGAAAAACAGAAGAAGATTCTGCAACTCCATCTTTGTTGGCATCTCTATACAGGATAATTCTGTTCGCAGATTTTCCGCCAACTTCGGCGTCACTTTTTCCGCTGATATCGTTTTTGATTTTTTCTTTTGTTGTACGCTCAGAATTAGAAAGCACGACAAAAATATCTCCGTTCGAAGCCTGAATCATATTACGCGGACTTTTGATATTTTCAGCAAATCTTGTAACAGTAAATCCTTCAGGGGCAACCGGAGTTTTTCCCGATGGCCATCCTATAACATTACTGAATTTGTTTTTAGAATTTTTTTCATCCGGAGCAGGTAACTGTAAAGTATCGGTTTCGGTTTTCACCACATCTTTCTGCGTATTTTCAGAGCTTTTTTTGTCTTTGCAACCTACAACGATTGCAAGTACAATAGGTAGAATAAATTTTTTCATAGATTTTATTGAATGATTTGATGAGGTTATTGTAAAAATGATTATTATTTATTTCTCACATTTACGAACAAAAACTATTCCCTTACTATTTCACAACAACTCTTGAAAGATGGAATAAAACTTTTTTTAAATAATTTTAAGCAAAAAAAAGAACGCAAAATACGTTCTCTCATTCGATTTATTTAAATATAATATCTTCATAATTGGTAAAATTATAAGATTGAAGTTACCTTGTACTATTTAATAATTTCCTTTCATTCTGATATCTTATATTCAAAGCTTTCAACTGCTGTTGTTTCATCTTTTTAGTTGCGACAGGATGATTCATAATCATTTTCTTCTCTGAATTATATCTTTTCTGTAATTCTCTGGATTTGCTGTTTGTCAGTTGAGTTTTTGATGGATGTGGCGGAGCAGGGGGACGTTTTTGACCATAAACATTTAAAGATAATCCAAATAACAATACGGTTGATATCAATAACTTTTTCATACGTTTTATTTTTTTTTGAATGATTTTAAAACAATTCATTCAGATTTAAATATAACATTACATATTCTATACCACATCTTATTCAAACTCAACATTCTGTTTTAAAGGAAGATTTTTGGAAGAGTTTCCGACAAAGATTCTGTACGTTCCTTTTTCCACCATCCAGTTCATTTTTTCATCTAAAAACTGTAATTCTTTCACCGGAATTTTAATCGAAACCTGTTTGGATTCTCCCCTTTGTAAATAAATTTTCTGAAAGCCTTTCAACTCAATAACCGGTCTGGAAACCGAAGCCAACAGATCTTTTACATACAACTGAACGACTTCGCTTCCTGCTTTCGAACCTGTATTTTTCACAGTCACTTTTGCGACAATTGTATCATTTTCAGAATATTTTGTTTTATTTAACTGTAAATCTGAGATTTCAAAAGTGGTATAGCTTAATCCAAAACCGAAAGGATACAACGGTTCGCCGCTCAGATCGTAATAATCATTTCCTCTTCCTGTCGGATGATGGTTGTACGTCAAAGGCAACTGACCTTCTTCAACAGGAAAGGTAATCGGCAGTTTTCCTGATGGATTTTCTGCTCCGAAAAGCACTTTCGCCACTGCATTTCCGCCTTCTTCTCCGGGATACCAGACATCCAGAATGGCTCCTACTTTATCTTTCCAATCTGTTGTTTTTATGGCAGAACCACCCACTAAAACAACTGTTGTGGGTTTATTTAATTTTGATATTTCATGGATGAATTTTTCCTGATTTCCGGGAAGACTTAACGAAGAGCGATCCTGAAATTCGCCTTCATGAATTCCGGCTGTAACAATGATGTAATCTGCATTCTGAGCCTGCTTCAAAGCATCATTAAAATCTTTTCGGTAGTCATGTAAGCCATAGTTCCAGATCAGTTCAATGTTGGCTTCTCCTCTGTCTTCGTGAAATTCAACCACAATATCATATTTCTGACCTTTAGTAAATTCTACCTCAACGGTTTTGGTGGAATAACTGAGTTTTTCCCAATGGTCAATTAACAATGAACCATTTAAAAACAACCGGAAACCGTCGTTTCCTCTTAGTCCTAACTGATATTTTCCCGATTTTGGGGCTTCGAGTTTTCCTGTCCACCGAACGCTGTAATTGTCTGACTGCAGTTTTTCAGGATTGGGAGAATACAAAGTCCATTTGAAATTGATCTGTTCGTCCTGTCTTTCAAATTCAGGTTTTCCTTTTAATTCTGAATCTGAAAAGTAACTTCCTTTTAGACCTTTTTGATTTTCAGAAGACAAAACTTCAGCAGGAACCGTCATAAATTCTTTTATATTCCAGTCGATTCCTTTTGAATAAGTGATTTCGATATTTTTATTTTCAGCTAAATTTTTAATTCCGTCCAAAATGCTGACCTTTTTATTTCCCGGTCCGGAATAACCGCCTAATCTTGCATCAACAGCATCTGTTCCGACTACTAAAATCTTTTTATATTTTTCTGAAATCGGAAGCGTCTGCTGATTATTCTGAAGCAAAACAAAAGATTCTGCCGAAGCTTTTTCCGCTAATTTTTTGTGATTGATTTTCTTTAATTCTTCTATATCTTTATTAGAGACATAAGGATTTTCAAACAAACCGAGTTCAAATTTTGCTCTTAAAACTCTCGCGACTGCATCATCAATTCTTTCCTGAGAAATTCTTCCGTCCAAAAACGGAGGAATAAAAAGTTTATAATGTTGATATTCCGTCTGAAAAATCACATCAAGCCCCGCATTGATCGCCTGTGCAGAAGCATCATCGTAATCTTTTGCCGTAAAATGCAGCACATTTGCTCCACCAACTGCACTTGCATCGCTGATGATAAATCCTTTGAAATTCCAGTCTTTTTTTAATTTTTCTGTTAACAGCCAATGATTTGCCGTTGAAGGTCTTCCGTCAAGTAAATTGTAGGAAGTCATTACCGAACGGCTTTTTCCCTGTTGAAAGGCTTTCTGAAAAGGAATTAAATGGGTTTCCTCCAGATATCTTTTACTCCAGTGAATCGGATATGAATCTCTTCCGCCTTCTCCAACATTGGCTAAAAAGTGTTTCGGAGTGGTGATAATTCCCTGATTTTCAAAGGAACTGACGAAATTGACACCCATCACGGAAGTCAGAAACGGATCTTCACCGTATGTTTCCTCTGTTCTACCCCATCGAACATCGCTCGCCAAATTCACAACCGGCGTCAGAATCTGACGGATTCCTCTCAGTTTGGATTCTTTTGCAATGGCTGTTGAAACTTCTTTCATCAACTCAGGATTGAAGGTTGCCGACAAACCAATTGCTTGTGGAAAAGCAGTTGCTCCTTCACGCATCAGTCCGTGCAAAGCTTCATCAAAAGGAATTATCGGGATTCCCAGTCGCGATTCTTCCACAAAATATTTCTGAATGGCATTGATTTTTTTCGCAAGTCTTTCTGCATCTTCATTGGCGTTGTATTTCAGCATTTGTCCTGCAACTCCACCTCCCTGATTTCCTGCGCTTACCTGCAAACCGAAGATTCCGTGGGAATACTGATCTTTCGGAATGTTATCTAAATCTCCGGGAATCATGAAGCACTGCCAGAATTTTTCTTCGGGAGTCATGCGTTTCAACAAGTCCTGAACTCTCGCTTCAACAGGCTGTTTGGGGTCTTTGTAGAGTGGTTTTTGAGCTGTAATAAATGTTGTGCTCAATAATGAGATTGCTATGATTTTAAAACGAAATTTAAAGAACATACATAATTTGATTTAATTATTGTTCTTTTGTCTTAAAACAAAAGAACCAAAAATTCAAGACTTGGAACTATCCGCTAAAAATTAAAATTTAATCCTAAAATTCCCAAAACTTGCGCGAATTTGGTATTAGTTCTTCGGTTCAATATCTGTGTCGCGCTTTAAACAATGGGAATTTCTTAACGGATTAAGTTTTAATTTTCTTAACGCTTCGATTTCCTAGGTCGTTTTTTGATATAAAAATAGTCACAATTTGAACTACTGCGTAATCTGGATTACGGTTGAATATTTTAACTGGTTTCTTTCTTTTGGTAAATTGATTTCAATTGAATTTCTGGTTTGTTTCCACTGGATTTTATTGGATAATCCTAAAATTTTCAATGATTTTGGTTTAAAATTTTCCGGAATAACGAAATTTAGGATTGATGGAGCTAGATAATTTGTTTTTTCATCCAGATGAAAAATATTCACTGTTTTTCCGTCTTTGCTTTTCGTGTAGTAAAAATTTCCGTAATGATAAGGTGCAATGCTTCTTGTTGCAAAAACAGCCGACTGGTTTTTATCCATCCAACTTGAAATTTCTTTCAGTCTTTCGTAAACAATGGGATCGTAGTCTCCATTCGGTCCGGGAGCAATATTCATGAGGTAATTTCCACCTCTTGAAATGATTTTAATTAACGTTTCGATGATTTTCTGAGAGGATTTGTAATTGTCGTTGGGAACATAGGAAAACGAATCGCCCATCGTGATGCAGCTTTCCCATGGAATGGAAAGTGGTTTTTCAGGAACCGCCTGTTCCGGCGTGACATAGTTTTCCCATTTTCCGGGAACGGTACGGTCTACGACAATGATTCCGGGTTGATTTTTGCGCGCCATGGTTCCGATCTTATCCATATCGATTTCCTGTTCAACTTTAATGGTTCTTTGCCATTCAACATTGGGATCGATGGTATTAAAGGGACGAACCCAACCTCCGTCTAACCAAAGAATATCAATTTTACCGTAATTGGAGGTGATTTCGTTGAGCTGATTAAACGTAAAATTTTTAAAACGGTTCCATTTTTCAGGATATTTTTTAGGATCATAATTTACATTTCGGTCTTTTGGTGGAAAATACGACCACCAGTAATCGTCGGAATGCCAATCGGGTTTTGAAAAGTAAGCTCCGATTTTAAACCCGCTATTTCGGAATGTATTGAAAATTTCTTTTGTTACGTCTGCTTTTGGATTTTTGGAAAAAAGCGTTTTGGAAGAAGTAATTTTGTAATCAGACTGTTGGGTATCAAACATTGCAAAACCGTCATGATGTTTTGTGGTGAAAACCACGTATTTCATTCCTGCTTTTTTTGCAGCTTCAGCCCATTTCTGTGGATTGAACTGAACCGGATTGAAAGTGGTCTGAAGATTTTCATAGTTTTTTACGTATTCGTAGTATGATTTTCCGTGTTCTGGTTTTCTTTGTGTCCATGATTCGTCTTCGGGACAGAGGCTCCAACTTTCGACAATTCCCCATTGGCTGTAGGTTCCCCAATGCATGAAGAGTCCGAATTTTAGATCCTGCCAGTTTTCCAGATTTTGAAGAACAAGCGGATCTTCAGGTTTCTGATAGCCTTCAGAAACATTGTGAGCCTGAGAAAAAAAAGCGGATGAGAGTAAAAGTGACGAGAAAAATAAGGCTTTCATTTTTTTACTTAACATAAAGTTTTAGTTTTCGCTAATTTAAACTTTAACCACAAAAGCAACAAACGTTTTTTGATTGTCTGTTTAGAGCAATCTAAATTCAAAATAAAGAAATGTTTTATTACTCATTTTGTAAATTAATTTATTTGAATGTCCGTTTTTTAATCATAACACTAAAATCAGCAGTCATTTTGTCATTCCGTAGGAATCTCAACACGCTGAAAATAAAGCAGTTTAGATTTCTCCGGAATGACAAAGAAACTGTTAAAAACTAAATTATTACTAATTACGGACATTCATATTAATTTAACAATTATTACTAATTGTTAAATTAATTATTGTTATTAATTACTTGATCATTCATTTCAATTTAGCGCTATTTTTTACGCAAAGTCCACAAGCTTTATTTAATGTAAAATATTTTTAAGTTCACTAAGGTGTAAGTTTAACAAAATTCATAAAATTTTTCTTTATTAGTTTTGACGCTCGCTTTACTCGCGTATTAAAAAACATTTCTTTTATTCTCTGATATATTCTGCTGTTTTTTTGATGAGTTTATTTCTTTCGAGAAGAAAGCTCGTCATGTATTTTTTAAGAAAAAAATGGTTAAACAGTTTTCCAATAATTCCAAAAGGAGATTCAAATTCAAGAATATCGATCATAACTGTTGTATTGGCATTCGTTTTAAAAATATGCTGATGTTTAAACGATTTAAACGTTCCTTCCAACATAATATCGGTGAATTGATGAGTTTTTTGCATCTCGATGATTTTTGAAGTGTGCGTTTGATAAAAACCCAAGTGCTTCGCTCTCCAAGTCACAGTTTCGCCTTTTTCGATAAGTCCGGAAATTCTTCCTGCAATTGCTTTTTCATTGGTTTTAAAGGTAGATTTCTGATGTAAATCTATATCTCTTACTAAATCAAAAACTTTATGAATATTGGCATTTATGATTGTTGTGAGATGAATTGTTGACATTTTTTAGTTTTAAAAATCCTAGTTTACTCTGCTTTCTTAAAAGGTTTGTTTTTTATCTAATCCAGGCAAAACGGCGTCGATCCTTTTGGCAAGTTCAGACAATTTAATTGTAGGAACTGCAAGAAATAGATGATGCTCCATGTGATAAAACATACTAAATGTTAGTTTGTTTTTCCAAAAACCACGTTGCGTTCTTGCAAGTTGCGGATTGTCGTGAGTGTCATGATGAACTGTCCAAACTGCAAAAAATGCCATTAAAAATTCCCCGAAAAACATGATTAAAATATGATACATTAAGAAATTGATGTTAAAATAAAAGACAACAAATACAAAAACCGAAATAGAAAACAGTTCTAATGTCATTTTATTTTTATAGTCTTTGTTTGCCAATTTAAAGGTCACCCAATGAATTAAAAACATATGTTTTGGACCATACAAAATAGCTTGATACCATTTCATTGATGCAGATTTGCCTTCATAATCTTGTTCTGAAAGACAGAATTTATGATGTCTGATGTGATTAAATTTCACAGCATGAATAGAAGTCATCATAGAAATACTGTTGAGATACATAGAAAGCCATGTAAGAAATTTTCCTGTACCCAAAGAATTATGAAACCCATTGTGAACCTGTCTGAGTGCTGTAAGAAAATAGAATCCCGAAAACGGAAGTGCCACTAAATAATATCCTTTGTAAGACAGAAAAAGAGAAATTAAAAACCACGGTACACTGATATTATTTTCTATCAACATTTCTTTTACAGAAAGTCTTTTCAGGTCTTTCCATTCTACTTTTTTGATTAAATCTGTATGGTTCATTTTTCCTTTAGTTTAATTATTTTAAGAAATTTCAATCAAATTTTATTTTTGAATCAGACCAACTGATACATAATGATTGAAAAATGAGTATTGGAGAAAGGATAACCCATGATATTCCTACTACTTCAAGAATATTCAGTAAAACTTTAGCATTCAAAAAATCTGATGACAGATATAATAGAAAACTTACAACAACAAAAGTTGAAAAGTAAATATAAAAGTAGCGAGAATCTGTTTTCAAAAACTGTACATTATGATGCTTAATAATATTGACAATATATTGCACTAGAGCCAATAAAAAGAAATCGATAATAAATACTTTAGAAAATATGGGATCATTTAACGATAATGCTAAAACAAATGTTGACAGTAATACTGTAATCAAAATTAACTGAATTTTGAATTCATGTTTTAAAAAAGTTTTCATAGTATTAAGTTTTAATAAGTTATTCTTTTTGTTTTCCCTCCGAAATAAAAAATAAGCACTAAATGTATGATTATATTTTTCATAATTATAATATTTTCAGTAATTATTGAAAGTTTATTTGAAATAAAAAAGGATTTTTAAGTCCTTTTTACTTTAATAAATTGGTGATCTTCCCGACCAACCAATGATCGTCGCTCTTTATAGCAAGATCCATGATATTATTAATTTTGTTGGTAACATTGCTAAAATCGTCCATTAATTTGATAAATTCTTTTGCCTCATCAGAATTGTTATCTTCTATATTTTTCAATCCCTCTAAGAATGAAACAACTGGTTCTATCTCTCTCTTCCTGCGCTCTTTGGTGATTTGCTTAAATAAAAACCAAACATCTTTTTCTGCGATGAAATATTCTTTTCGGTCTCCTTTTACAAACTCTTTTTTTACAATTCCCCAATCCATCAAAGCGCGAAGATTCATGTTGGCATTACCTCTGGAAATTTCGAGCAGCTCCATCACTTCATCTGTAGAAAGCGGCTTCCCGTTTGCCAAAAGTAAAGCATGAACTTGTGCCATTGTACGGTTGATTCCCCAACTTGTAGCAAATGTTCCCCAAGTCTGAATGTATTTTTCTTTAGCTTCCGAGAGTTTCATTTCTTTTTAATTAGTAAGTCTTACAGTTAATAAGTTATTTAGTTTCACTGATTTCTATTACAAATATAATCATATTTTTTGAATTTTCAATAATATTTGAAAGTTTATTTTTAAATATTATATTTCAAGTTTATACAAATCAAAGATTTTATTTTCAATACAGTAAAGTAATGAACTAAAAACTGCTGACTTATATAGACCCTATTTCATTAAGGTTCTACATTTACCAAAATCCCCTCATTCCAAAACTTAGACTCCGGCATATAATAAAGATAAACATTACTTGCTTTTCCTGTATATCTACCTGCAAATTCTACTTTTAAATCTAAATTGATAATTTTTGTTTCATTAGCATTAAAATGTTCCCAATATAGAACCAGATAATTATCAAAAATTTCAAAATAAGAAATCTGCTTTTTATCGATGAGATCTTTCAGTAGAGCGTTTTGTAAAGTTAAACCTGCTGGAATTCCGATTTTGGCGGTAGTCATAGGTAATTGTCCGTTGATTTTATTTTTTACTGTGACAGTCAATCGATTAGTTTCTCCCACTTTGGAAATGTCAGATTTCAGTTTTGTTTCTAATGTTACAGGAATATTCTGACTTTCCGGAGCTTGTAATGTATAATAACTATAATCTAATTTGTAAGGCAAACCTTTTTGTTTTGAATAATTGACAACTATTTCGTTTTCTCCAGATTTGAAAGCCGATGAAAAACTGTTGTTTGCGGTAATTTCTGCTTCGTTTATCTTAATTTTTGGCTTTTCTGTTCCGTAGAGCATTTCATTCTTAACAAAAAAATCTGATAATGTTTCTAAAGCCAATGCTGTTGCCTGCGTAGAACCAAAACCATAATATCCGTTATAATTAATGAGTTCATCTGCAACCTGAGCAATTTTAAGCTGCTGGTTTTTTTCGTCTTTTTGCAACGCCATCATGTACAGTGCTAAAGTTTCTGCATTTGCAGATCTTCCTCCTGAACCTGTAAATGTGGTTTCTGTTTTTATATTTTTACTTTCATACTGTTGATTCAGAAGGTTAATTAACGTTTTGTAATCGTCATTTTTTCCAAGACTTGCAGCTACATTTGTCATCAAAGCCAATTGGTAAGAATCTTTTGTCGCCAAAACCCTTTTCAGATTAATGTTGTAAGCATCCTGAATTTCATTTTTAAACCCAGATTTAGACAAAGCAAACAACACATACGTATTTCTCGCCCAAGAGTAATTGGAATAAGGATATTTCATCTCATAGCTTCTTCTCACTTCAAACTGACCATTTGTATTTTTCTTTGAAAGAATAAAGGAAGTGAGATTTTCTATTAATTTCGCATCAATATTCACATATTTCTTCAGATCTGTAAATTCAAGCAAAGCAAAGGCAGATAAAGAAACATCAGATTCGGCATCATTAAAATATCCAAATCCTCCGTCTTTGTTTTTGTAGCTAAGCATTTTCTGATAGCCTTTTTTCATGTTTCTTATGACAACATTTTGTGTATTATCATTAATCTTTTTTACAGATTTCAAATAATCAAGAATAAAAATATTAGGATAAACAGTTGACGAAAGCTGCTCAAAACATCCGTGAGGTTCTCTTTTTAATCTTTCTAAATCTTCAAACATCTGCAATGCAGAGTTTTCGTAAACGTAATAAGATGACAACATACTTCCGTTGATATAACCATGAATATTGATTTTGAAATTTTCAGATTTATTATTAATGATCGAATAATGACGCGGAAATCCTTTTTCTTCAACATTAAATGGAAGAATCATTGTTTCTCTGAAATCATCCGACTTTACAGTAAACTGAATATTGGAAGCAGCAATATGATCGGTCTGCATGTTTACAAATAACCTTCCGGATTCTAATGGTTTCAGAGTAATAATACTGTCGAATTCCATAAGTTTTACATGGTTCGGAACAATTACATTCATCTTCATTTTTCGGGTTTGGGAAGAATTATTTTTAATTACCACAGGAATTTTCATCTGGTCAGTTCTTGTCAAATATTGCGGAATTTTAGCATCAATAGAAATCAGGCTTTGAGCAGAATAGGTAGTTTCATCTCGTCCTATCAATCCTGAAGAAGAAATTCCTTCTGTCATAATTCTGAACGCAGAATTGGCGTCCGATTGATAAAATTCTATTTTTGCTTTTCCATTTTTGTCTGTTTCCACAACAGGATTCCAATAAAGTGTTTCTCTGTAATCATGACGATATGTTGTATTTGTAGATTCATATTTGGGGTAAGCAAAACTTTTAGTGTAAGAATATGCATCAAGACTGTCTCTTTCTACAGGCAAAACAGCATAATAAGATTGCGGAGTAATGTCAAATTTTATTTGAGAATTTCTGTTTCTTTTTGAATTGATAATCACAACTCCATTTGCACCTCTGTTTCCGTAAATAGATGTTGCTGCAGCATCCTTTAAAACAGATACACTCTCAATATCATTAGAATTTAGTTTTCTGAACTCCGACGAATTAGAAATGTAACCATCTATAACATACAAAGGATCTAAATGTGACGAAATAGAAGAAGTTCCTCTGATAAGAACATTTAATTTGCCACTTCCGGGAGAGCCTGAAGCTGTATTAACAACTATTCCTGCAGCTTGACCTTGCAAAGCATTTAAAACAGAAACATTTGGTCTGTTTTCCAAAGTTTCTGAAAAAACAGTAGTAACGGAGTTTGCAGAATTTTTTTTAACCATAGTACTGTAACCCAAAACTACAACCTCTTCAATATTTTGAGATTTTATTGTATCAGATCTGCTCCTTCTAAAAGAGAATTTCTTTAGAGCGTCCTTTTCTTTGGAAATTACAGCTGGTTTTTCTTTAATCTCTGCTTCTTTTATAATTTCTCCTACATCAATATTATTTAAAGATTGTTTTACTAAAGGATTAATATTTAATTTAAAAGATAAAATTCTTACATTGATTTTCTGCTTTGACTGTAAAGATTTTGCCACAATTCTGTAAGAATACTCACGATTAAGATCTGAAAAATAGAACAAACCGTTCTCTGATATTGTCTGTTTCAGGATTTTAAAATCGCCTTCAACCAAATAAACTTCGGCTTTTACAGGTTTTTTATTTTCATCTTCTACGATTCCGTAAATTGGATTTTTCTTTTCGGGAAGAAACTTATATTTCCCAATTCTCTTCACTTCAGGAATCATCTCAAAATATCGGTAACCATTGGTCAACATCACCAAATCTAAACTTCTCGGCGCTTTCTCCTCTTTTTTGTCGAAATAAAACTGTGGTCTTTCAATCTTGCCTTTCAATTCAGAATCCATCAAAAGCCACGAAATAATGTGGTTTTGTTTATCATCTGCATAAATCCACAATTTATCGTCTACCACGCATATCGCAAGATTTGCAGGAATTGGTTTTCCGTTTTCATCTGTGGTTTCTACATTTACCGTTACTTTTTCTCTTGGCAGATAATTCTTTTTGGAAGGTGTTATTTTCACATTCATCTGCTTATTTTCGTTCGCAAAAACAATTCTTTCAGCAAGAGGAATTTTATCTTCTGAAACGGTAAATCTGCAAATACCGATTGGAAGTTCTTTTTCAGCAATTTCAAATTCGTTTAAACCATTTTTCAATGAAATCAGTTTGGTGTAAATTTCCTTTTCACGGAAACTTCCGGTAATAAAAACAGATCTTTCACCTGTTGAATTTATTTTTAAAGTAATTTTCTGATTTTCTTTTTTTAGATTAAAAACAATACCTTCATTTTTTGCAATTGGAAGCTGATAAACAGATTTTATATTTTCAGGTTTTAAAACTTTAGCATAATATGTTTCATTTTTTCTTGGTGTAAAAAGAAAACTTCCCATTCCGAAATTGTAAGCAGAAACTTCGGTAATTTTTTGATGATCCTGATTGTAAATTCCCAAAACCGCATCGACAGGTTTTTCAAATTCATCTACAATTTTAAACGCGATATTCTGTTCGATTCCATTGATGAAAGTTCCTCCTTCCGGCATGAATTTCACATCGAGATGATTAAGCACAATCGGAATATTTCTGGAAATAGATTCTGTAAAACCGTCAAAATTCACCTTAATATTAAGCAAAGCATCTGAAGATTTTAAAACTTCGGGCAGTTTAAATTTCAAAAGATATTTTCCTTCTTTATCTGTAATCAGTTTTCCTTCATTGATTTTTTCACCGTTATGCATCACTGTAAAATCTGCCTCGTAAAAAGGAATCGGCAAATTAGTTAAGCTTCTCATCGAAAAATCGGCTAAAACCTCATCTCCTGCTCCATATCCTTTTTTAGGAAATTCGAGTTTCATTAAAATTCTTGGTGAAACAATTTTCTGCAAAGTAATTTCCTTTTCAAAAGCATTTTTGCCTTCTTCATTCTGCATCCAATTGGTATAGGCTTTTATTTTATAGATACCGCCTTTCATTTCGTCATCAAAATAGATAAAACCTTCGGCGTGACCTTTTGTAATTGTATATTTTGATTTTTTAACAACACTTCCGCTTGGATCTATCAATTCAAAATTCACTGCTTTACTTTGATTAACGGGAAGATTATTTGTACCCTGAATTGCATAAATTTTAAAGTACATTTCTTCGCCCGGTTTGTAAAAAACATGATTGGTCTGTACATATATCTTTTCTTTTTCGAAATCTGTAAACTGGCTCTGAGCTTTCAAAACAAAATTTGAAAACAGAAAAATACAACTGAATATATAAAATAAAATAGACTTCATAATTTAAAATTTAAAAGAAACCGAGCAACCAAAAGTTTTGAAAGATGGCAAATTGAAAAAATCCAGACCTCGGCTGTTATCAAAATCATAGAAATTCTGGTTAGGATCTGCTCCTTTATTCGCCTGCCAAAGTAAAATATTGTTGACATAAAAAGTAAAAGCCAAAGCTCTGTAAAAAGAACCAACATTGAACTTTGCCGTTAATGAAATATCATTGATTCTTATATAATCTGCTCTCTGTATATAATCTTCTGCAACACCTAAATATCCGTATCTCGACCAGCGATTTTCAGTAACATTCTGGTTGGGATTGTAAAAATCTACAGGAATCGTATTGCTGTTTCCATTAGAATTTACCCCTTCAAAAACATAGTTTCTAATATTTCTTTGATCGGCTGAAGTTTGAGACCTTCCGTAATAATCCAGAACAGCCTGAGTTCCGTTCCAGATTTGTCCGCCTTTTTTCCATTCCCAATTAATATCTAAAGTGAACATTTTGTAATTGAAATTGTGCGTGAATTTCACTACAAAATCTGGAGTAGGATCTGCAATAATTTTTAATCCTGAAGCTTTTTTGGAATAACCAAATTCATCAATAATCAATTTACCTTCTGCATTTCTTTCAAAGTAACTTCCCATCACAGATCCTAAAACTTCGCCTTCCGACAATGTTTTGTAAATATCTGTAAAACCTGAAATTGCAAGATTGTTATATCCGGAATTTACTCTATCAACAATATCTCTGTATTTGAAAAAAGAAATCTTACTGCTTATCCCAAAATCTGAATTGCGAATAATATTATCATAATTAAAATTTGCTTCAAAACCGCTAAAGGTGTGATCTGCAAGATTTTTTAAGACCAAATTGTTTCCTTCAAAAACAGAAAAAATATCATCAAAAATTTTTCTATCGAAATATTCTCCTCCAATACTCATCTTATAATTGAGATTGAATTTTAACCCCGCTTTCCATTCTCTAATGTTGATATTTGATAGATTTCTGAATGTTTCAACCTCTTTCAAAGGAAAATACTGAGAAGAATTTTGAGCAGAGAAAAGCGTTGTAGTGTAAGAAGAATACGATTTGGCAATTTCAGGTTCTGCACTCAAATGTGTGTAAGCTCCTAAAAACTGTAAATCTGTGCCATACCAATT
>Ga0209599_10000820_pt1 | contig 17571 bp, 16 predicted proteins | sample Shrwel_input2_FT_FD_187534 | JGI IMG/M metagenome (GOLD analysis project Ga0209599, IMG submission 187534) | Subsurface microbial communities from deep shales in Ohio, USA - Utica-3 well 1 S input2 FT (SPAdes) (version 2) ... | reverse complement strand
AAATTGGGATTCAATTGTGCCAAAGAAATTTTGGACAATGGTGGTTCCGAATTAATGAAAGAGATCAAAGAAAAATTGAAAAAATAATAAGTGGCCCAAAACACTCGCATATTATCCACAAAGGTTTTGCTTCCCAATCAGAAGCAATTTCTTTTGAATGCCAATTTTTCAGTGGTGGAAGCCGATTTTATCCAAGTACAATACAAATCATTCGAACTTAATAACACGAACGAAACCTTAATTTTTACGAGCCAAAATGCGGTGTTAAGTGTTTTGCAAAATCCAAAAATTGAAACCTTAAAACAAAAAATCGTTTTTTGTGTAGGGCTTAAAACCAAAGCATTGCTGGAGGAAAATGGATTTAAAGTAGAAGCGTATACGGGGTATGCTGCCGATTTAGCCGAAATCATTTCATTAGTATATTCCGATTTAAGTTATACGTTTTTTAGTGGTAATTTACGTCGTGATGTTTTACCAGAAATGCTAAAAGAAAACGGAATTCTTTTTAATGAGATCGAAGTCTATGAAACGATTTTAACGCCACAAAAAATCAATTCCAAATTCGATGGTATCCTTTTTTACAGTCCATCAGGAGTAGAAAGTTATACCAAAGACAATAAAATTACAGATGAAATGTGTTTTTGTATTGGCAATACCACTGCAAAAGCATTAGAATCCATTACTGAAAATATCATAATTGCCAATCAACCAAGTGTTGAAAACGTGATTATTCAATGTATAAATAATTTTAGCCATAAGCTGTAAGCTATAGGCCATAAGCAAAATAGAAGAATTTAAAATTAGCCTAAAGCATTGTGCTTAAAGCTTAAAGCAAATAAAAATGATAAAAAACGATTTATTTCTACGTGCCTTAAATAACGAATTTGTAGAACGTCCGCCCGTTTGGATGATGCGTCAAGCCGGAAGATACTTACCAGAATTTAGAGCGTTACGCGATAAATACGATTTCTTTACCCGTTGTGAAACGCCAGAGTTAGCGGCAGAAATTACAGTGCAACCAATTAGGATTGTAAAACCAGATGCGGCAATTTTATTTTCGGATATTTTGGTAGTGCCACGTGCGATGGGAATTCACGTAGAATTAAAAGACAATTTAGGGCCTATTATTCCAGATCCTATCCGCACGATGGAACAAGTAGAAAAGGTGTTTGTTCCAGATGTGAATGAGACTTTAGGTTACGTTTTTGATGCGATTAAATTGACGAAAGAAATGTTGAACGACGAAGTGCCATTAATTGGTTTCGCAGGTTCACCATGGACCATTTTCTGTTATGCAGTAGAAGGAAAAGGTTCTAAAAGTTTTGATACCGCGAAAGGATTTTGTTTTTCCAATCCAGTAGCAGCGCATACCTTGTTGCAAAAAATTACCGATACCACTATTTTATATTTAAAAGAAAAAGTAAAAGCGGGTTGTAATGCGATTCAAATTTTCGATTCTTGGGGCGGCATGTTATCTCCAACAGATTATACTGAATTTTCATGGCAATACATCAACCAAATTGTAGAAGCTTTAGCGGAAGAAACTAAGGTTATTGTTTTCGGAAAAGGGTGTTGGTTTGCGTTAAACGATATGGCAAAATCAAAAGCGTCGGCTTTAGGAGTAGATTGGACCTGTTCGCCAAGAAATGCACGTTATTTAACTGGTGGAAAAATTACGTTACAAGGTAATTTCGACCCAAGTCGTTTGTTGTCGCCAATTCCAACCATCAAGAAAATGGTGCATGAAATGATTGACGAATTCGGAAAAGACAACTATATCGTAAATTTAGGTCACGGAATTTTGCCAAATATTCCGGTAGATCACGCGAAAGCATTTGTGGAAGCGGTTAAAGAATATCAAAAATAATTGACGGCTGAAAATTTCATAATAAATCAACTAAAAGCAATTGACGCAAATCAGTTGTATCAGTTTATATCTAAAAACAGTGAACGATTACAATTCTTTTTTCCAGTTACATTGGAAATGAATAGTTCTCTAGAAAAAACGGAAGAATACATTGCAATCAAAACCAAAGAAATAAAAGAAAAGACCAATTTTACGTTGGCTGTTCGAGATGAAAATAATGAGCAAATTGCGGGTTTAATTATCGTCAAAAAAATTGATTGGAATACAAAACTAGGTGAATTTGCTTATTGCATAGGTTCTGAATTTGAAGGAAAAGGAGTAACCTCATTTGCAGTGAAAGAAATGATTCCTTTTGCTTTTGAAGAATTAGGGTTAAAAACACTTCAAATTATAGCACATAAAACCAATTTGGGAAGTGTAAAGGTTGCCCAAAAAAATGGTTTTGTTTGGCAAAAAACATTGCTAAGTGAATTTACGCCAACCAATGGAACTCCATTAGATATGGAATTATATGAATTATACAATGAAAAATAAATTCTATTCCTACATACAAAATCTACAAAATCAAATCTGTAAAGGATTGGAAGATGTCGATGGCGCAGCTAAGTTTCGTGAAGATATTTGGGAACGACCAGAAGGCGGCGGCGGAAGAACCCGCGTCATTGAAAGCGGTCAAGTTTTTGAAAAAGGCGGTGTAAATATTTCGGCAGTTCATGGGAAATTACCCGATTCAATGCAGAAATTATTCAATGTCGGTGAAGCCGATTTTTTTGCTTGTGGTTTGAGTTTGGTAATTCACCCTAAAAACCCAATGGTGCCGACGGTTCATGCAAACTGGCGTTATTTTGAAATGTATGACGATAACGGAAATGTAATCAATAGCTGGTTTGGTGGCGGACAAGATTTAACACCTTATTATTTGTTTGAAGAAGATGCAAAACACTTTCATCAAACCTGTAAAACGGCTTGCGACAAACACAATCCAGAGTTTTATCCAAAATATAAAAAACAATGTGATGTGTATTTTTGGAATGCTCACAGAAACGAAGCGCGTGGTTTAGGCGGTTTATTCTTTGATTATTGTAAAGAAACGGAAGACATGAAAATGGAAGATTGGTACAATTTCGTTACAGAAGTCGGAAATTCGTTCTTAGAAGCTTATGTACCCATTGTAGAAAAAAGAAAAAATTTACCCTATACTCCGGAACAACGCACTTGGCAAGAAGTTCGTCGTGGTCGTTATGTAGAATTCAATTTGGTTCACGATAAAGGCACACTTTTCGGACTAAAAACCAACGGAAGAATCGAAAGTATTTTAATGAGTTTGCCACCACACGTGCAATGGCATTACGACCATCATCCTGTGGCTGGAAGCCCAGAAGAAAAGTTAATACAAGTTTTAGAAAATCCTATTGATTGGATTTAGAAAGCTTTAAGCGTTAGGCAATAGGTCTTATGCTTTTTATTTAATAATGTAAATTGGCTTAAAGTATATTGCTTATAGCCTAAGCAAAATAAAAAATTATGTTCCCATTACACAGAGGTCGTCGTTTAAGAGTAAACGAATCTATTAGAAGTTTAGTTCGTGAAACAACTTTAAGTCCAAGCGATTTTATGTTTCCAATGTTTATTGCGGAAGGCGAAAACGTAAAAGTTGAAATTCCATCTATGCCCGGAATTTATCGTCGTTCTATCGATTTAACGGTAGCAGAAGTCAAAGAATTATTCGATTTAGGCATTCGTGCCGTAAATATTTACGTAAAAGTAGACGAATCGTTAAAAGACAATACCGGAAAAGAAGCATGGAATCCAAACGGATTGATGCAACGCGCCATTAAAGCAATCAAAACGGCTTGCCCAGAAATGATTGTGATGCCAGATGTAGCTTTAGATCCGTATTCGATTTATGGTCACGATGGTATCATAGAAAATGGAGATGTTGCGAATGATGCTACGAATGCCGCGTTAGTGAAAATGGCCGTTTCTCATGCGCAAGCGGGTGCCGATTTTGTAGCGCCAAGTGATATGATGGACGGAAGAGTGTTGCGTTTACGTGAAGGTTTAGATGCGGCAGGTTTCCATAATGTGGGAATCATGAGTTATTCGGCCAAATATGCTTCTGCTTTTTATGGGCCGTTTAGAGATGCTTTAGACAGTGCGCCAAAACAAGCAGATGTGGTTGTGCCAAAAGATAAGAAAACCTATCAAATGGATTATGCCAATCGCATTGAGGCTGTAAAAGAAGCCTTATGGGATGTGGAAGAAGGAGCTGATATGGTTATGGTAAAACCTGGAATTGCGTATTTAGATATCGTTCGCGAAGTAAAAGATGCAGTGGATGTGCCAGTAACGGTTTTCCATGTTTCAGGTGAATATGCGATGATTAAAGCCGCTGCCGAAAGAGGTTGGTTGGATCACGATAAAATTATGATGGAACAATTAATGTGTATTAAAAGAGCAGGTGCGAGTTTAATATCTACTTATTTTGCCAAAGAGGCTGCCATTTTATTGAATCAGAAATAATGAAAAAAATAGTATTTACGCTTATCGTTTTAAGTTTATTCTCTTGTAAAAAAGAAAGGGAAGAAAACTTTGGCAAACCTACGGAAGAAGTTACTGACTCGAGAGCGACGCTCGAACAGGCGCAGCAAACCGCTGCTCAAAAACCTGAAGATTTAGGAAAAGAAATTTTTGAAGGCAAAGGAGTTTGCTATACGTGCCACAAACCCGAAACCAAAACGGTTGGCCCTTCCATTCAAGAAATTGCAAAAATTTACAAAGAAAAAGGGGCGAGCATTTCTGAATTTCTAAAAGAAAAAAGCGAACCTATTGTCGATCCGAGTCAATATGCAACCATGAAAACTAATTTTGCAGTTACCAAAAATCTTCCCGAGGAAGAATTAAAAGCTTTGGAAGCGTATATTTTGAGTTTTTAATTTTTTAACCGCAAAGAACGCTAAGGAATTACGCTAAGTTCGCTATTGCTTTGTGTGCTTTGCGAAAAACTTTGCGTACTTTGCGGTAAAATCCTTTCCATGGAAACAGCATTCATCAATTCTCCTCTAGGCATCACCAAAATTGAAGGTGATGAAAATGGTATTGCTGTTATTTCTGTTTTATCGGAAGGAGAAGCAACTAAAGAAATTCCACAAGAACTACAAGAAGCCGTTACCCAACTTCAAGATTATTTTGAAGGCAAGCGTACCGATTTCACTTTTAAACTCAATCCAAAAGGTACCGAATTTCAGCAAAAAGTTTGGCAGGAATTACTAAACATTCCCTTTGGAAAAACCGTGTCTTATCTTGACTTATCTAAAAAGCTAGGTGATGTAAAAGCCATACGCGCCGTAGCTTCTGCCAATGGTAAAAATCCGCTTTGGATTGTGGTGCCTTGTCATCGCGTTATTGGGACCGATGGTTCTTTAACCGGATATGCCGGCGGATTGTGGCGCAAACAATGGCTGTTGGAACACGAAAATCCCAATAAGCAACAAAGTTTGTTTTAAAAACCAAAGATTTTGTTTAGCTTCGTGTAAACACAAACTAAACATGCTAGATAAAATTCAACTCGACAACATTCTGTTTCTCGACATAGAAACCGTTCCGGAATTCGAAAATTATTCCGATTTAGACCCTACAACCCAAGAACTTTTTGGTGCTAAAACCCAATACCAACGCAAAGACGATTTTACACCGGAAGAATTTTATGAGCGTGCCGGTATTTGGGCCGAATTTGGTAAAATTATCTGTATTTCGGTGGGTTATTTTACAATCAAAGACGATGTCCGACATTTTAGAGTGACTTCTTTTTTTGGCGATGAAACTAAAATTCTGAAAGATTTTTCTAATTTATTAGACCATCATTTTGGTCAGCCGCAACATGTTTTGTGTGGCCATAATGCCAAAGAATTTGATTTTCCGTTTATTGCAAGACGCATGATCATTAATGGCATTCAAATTCCGCAAAAACTAAATCTTTTTGGAAAAAAACCATGGGAAGTACCTCATTTGGATACCTTAGAATTGTGGAAATTTGGCGATTACAAACATTACACGTCTTTAAAATTACTAACCAATGTGTTAGGGATTCCGTCCCCAAAAGATGATATCGACGGTAGTGAAGTCGCAAAAGTCTATTATGAAGAAAAAAACATAGACCGAATTATTACGTATTGTGAAAAAGATGTGATTGCAGTCGCTCAAATTTTGCTGCGTTTGCGAAGAGAAGACTTACTGATTCAAGAAGAAATCATTCATGTGTAAATAAAAAAATGTCCCGGTTTTCGCGGGACATTTTTTATTAATATGTGTACTAAACATTACTTGTTTAATACAATTTTCTTGGTTGTTTTATTGTTTCCATTTTCAATAGAAAGCATATAAACTCCTTTGGTGAAATTTTCGATATTCAAAGTTTCATTCATATTGTTAGATGATTTTTGCATAATCTTTCTACCTTGAATGTCATAGATGGTATATAGAGTTTCCCCTTCTAAAAGTGCATTCAAATTAACATTTAACAATCCTTTTGTTGGATTTGGATATATGGTCAATTTGTTAAAGGTATTATCATTAGTGCCTAAAGTTGCTAGATCTACTTTACAGAAATTTAAAGCAAATACATTTACATCACCAGCATCACCAGGTCCAACATCATGAATGTTTAAAGTCCAAGTTCCTTGTGCACTTAACCCATTTAAATTATATAAACTTTCAAATGGTTTTATAGTACCCGATACAACTGGTGCAGTTGCAGAACAACCATGAACCACACCTGAATCATCAAGTGTCGCCTGAATGTTTGGATAGGTAGCATTAGAACCAGCACAAGGTTGGTTTAATAATAGGATTTCAGGGCTGCCAATGGCTGCTGGACCTGTTAATGTAATGATCATATCCCCAATCCAGGTATGGGTAATATCTAAAACTACATTCAAATCACCAATTTTAATATCATCTGGTACTATAACAGGTACGCTTGCAAAACTATCTACAGTATCCCCAATGTGGGCATTAGTAAAATCTGTTGCTGAATAATTATTGGCTCCACAAGTATATTTTCCGGTGGTAAAAGTTCGTGTTACTGCTAAGGTTTCATTTCCATTTTTGGTACCAGTAGCACAACGATTAGAAGGAATTACTCTCCAAAAATATTGTGTTTCTTCTGCTAGTCCTGTTGCCACATATTCGCCTTCAGTGGTGTTTACATTAACAAGAGTGGTAGCAAATGTATTTGAAGTTGAAATTTGTAAATTATAACTTTCAATATTAGAATCTTTATTCCATTTTAAATTTAAAGTGGTCGGTTCTGCAGTAGCATTGTTGGCTGGCAAATTTTGAACAGTTGGAGCAATAGTGCTTGAAAAAACTTTTAACAACTTGTTTCTCGTTTCTGTTTCTGTGCCATTGTTTCCTCTAATCCCAACATTGTATAATCCCGCTGGAGTAGCATTTAGATTTGAAACTGTCATGGTAACTGTTCCGTTAGCATTTAAACTAGCAGGTGTAAATGTAGCAGTAGCCCCTGATGGTAATCCTGTGGCTGTAAAAGTTGTGGTTCCAGCTCCCGATTGTTTATAGTTAAAGGTATAAACCGCATTTTGAGTGTTACACACCGTCAAATCATCTGAAGAAGATTCAATTGAAAAAGGGGAAGTAATACCTGTAATCACTAAAGCAAATTTTTGACTACCTCCTACTAATGTACCTTTGTGGGTTACTGTAATTACGTAATCACCCGCAGTTGGTGCGTCAACTTTGATTACTTCAACATTATCCACATTGTTATCTCCTGTTCTAGTTGCTAGATTAACAGGATTTGGATCTAATTTCCATGGATAAAAAGTTGATGTCGCTCTGGTTATTCTAATATCTAAATCATTGACCAAAGCGGGTACATTATAATTGTTTCCATGCGTCCCATCGTTGGGAGTTCCTGGGACATCAGTCCAAGTTGCTGAACCAATTAATGGATTAGCAGCTCCACCTACTGCTTTTACAGTCATAGTAAAAGTTTCCCCTTGATTTAAAGTAACCTCCGAAATCCAAGAGGATAATCCATCACCGGTTATTGTTTCTGCGGCTTTTTTAGCATTTAATAACCCCCATCCAAATTTTGCATCGGGACCCACAGCACCTGCATCATCTGCGGTATGACACGCCAATCCTTTTAGCATGGATGCCTTCATGAAATGACCGTGAATGTTTTTATAATGTTGTTGTAAAAGGGTTAAGGTTCCGGTTACATTGGGTGCTGCCATTGAGGTACCGGTCATAGATTCGGTAAAAGTATTTGAATTTGTTGTAGTTGTAGATGTTGATGTCAAGCCTACTCCGTTTCCAGCAATATCCGGTTTTATACGTCTGTCGTCTGAAGGACCTTGACTACTACTTGAACTTATTGCAACACTTCCTAAAGAGCCATCAGCATTTATAGTTGCATCGCCAGCATTTGCAATAGTTAAAACGTTTTTAGCAACTTTATTTCCAACTAATTTATCATACCCGGCCGCTATTGGGCTTGCATTATTATTATTTGTACCATCATTTCCAGCTGAAAACACGGGTAAATAATAAGGTGATAAATAAGCAATTTCATCCCAAGCCTTAGAGTCATCTACATAGGCTCCAATGTACCACGCTGGCAAAGAGGTACCAGTTGTTTGATTGGTTATTGGCACTCCATAAGAGTGATTCGATAGTAACATTCCTAGCTGAACCTCCGATAAAGCTTCCGATTCGTCATTTGTCCAGTTAAAGGTTCTAGCGGTAGCTTTTGATGCCATTCCTTTAATACCGGCAGAAGAAACACCCCAAGGTAATGCAATTAATGTGCCTGCTACGTGAGTTGCATGATCAGCATATGTTGTTCCGGAAGGATCATCCACTGTGGTTATTCTTCCTCCAAAGCCACTATGAGTTCTTCTTACCGTACCACCATCCCATTCACGCGGTATCATCCCTTGTCCGTCTAAAGTCAATCCAAGTCCACCTCCCGTATTTAGATAGTTGGCACGGGTTGATTTTGCCGCATCTACATTGTGTGTTGAAAAATAAAGTGGAAAACCATCAGGAGTAAGTCCTACTAATTCTTCATATCCTCCTTCTTTTCTAACCTTTCCTAGTGCCCATCCTTTAGCCTTGGCAACTTGTTGGGCTCTTTTTTTACGGTCTTCTTGTTTTTTCTTGGCCTCTACTTCTTTTGATTTAATTTTATTTAAATCATATTCTTTGACAATTTTAGCTGCATCTTCTGTGGTTTGTGCATGAAAAACGGTTGTGAATATTAAAGAAAGTATACTTAAAGATAGTTTTCTTTTCATATGGTTTAAATTATTGTTAATTTTTTTAAATATTCGCGAATATAACAATATTGTTGATAGTTTTTAAATATTTTATAAATCTTAACTAAAAATATTGCACCAATACTTTTACTTTTACAAAAAATACTTTTATGGTTTTAAGCAGATTTTGGCTCGTTATATTTATTTCCTCCATTTTATTTATCGTAGTAGCCCTTTTTTCAGGGAATAACTACGCCATCGATTATGTGTTAAATGGTAAAAAAGACGATCCTATTTTGGTTTCAGAAAAATATCTGAATGAAATTCCGAAATTTGTCAAAGACAGTATCGAAAAAGCGCCCGAAATGACTATGATAGTCAATAAAGACACTTTAAATAGCGATACGACGTATGTGTATAAAAACAAGACTGTAAAAATTTACAGCGGCATTCAAAAATCAGACGGATTATTACCTACTTGTAAAAACAGCTTGTTGGATTTGATTATTCCGCTAATTGCTTATTTGGCCTTTTTCTGTGGTATCATGGAGTTGCTTATTATTTCAGGAGCTTCCGAAAAATTGGCAAAAAAATTAAGTCCAATGTTTACTAAAGTCTTTCCCACTGTCCCAAAAAACCATGAGTCTATTTCGTATATGACGTTGAATTTTGCAGCCAATTTTCTTGGATTAGATTCGGCAGCAACGCCTTTCGGACTGAAAGCCATGCAAAGTTTACAAGAAATCAATCCCGAAAAAGACAAGGCAAGCGATGCGCAAATCATGTTCATGTGTTTGCACGCTGCGGGGTTAACCTTAATTCCAACTTCTATTATTGGGTATCGTGCGGCCGAAAACGCAGCCAACCCAGCCGATGTAATGCTGCCGTGTGTCATCACTTCTTTTATAGGAACGATTGCTGCTTTTTTAATCGTTGGTATTCGTCAAAAAGTCAATTTTAAAAGCGCCGGATTACTAGCGGCTTTGATGGGAGTTATTGGTGGAATTGTAGGGTTGCTTTTTTATATCAACAGTTTGGATTTAATTGGTAAAAATTATTTTACCGGAAACCTTTCGGGATTAATGTTGATTGGTATTATTGCATTTACGTTAATCTTCGCATTTATTCACGAGAAAAAGTTCACAGAGCACGACACAACCATATTCGATACGTTTGTAGAGGGCGCGAAAAACGGATTGAATACAGGGGTGAAAATATTTCCTTATGTGATGGGAATGTTGGTGGCCATTTCCCTTTTCAGAAATAGCGGCTTGTTTGAAATCATCAGTAACGGAATTTCCTTTGCATTTTCTAATATTGGTGTAGCCAAAGAAATAACAGATGCCTTGCCTGTGGCGATGCTACGCCCATTCAGTTCTGGTGGTTCAAGAGGTTTTATGATTGATGCCATGCGTAACTTTGGCCCAGATTCTTTTACCGGACGACTCACCTGTATTTTTCAATGCAGTGCCGAAACTACTTTTTATGTAATTGCCGTATATTTTGGTTCGGTTAATATTAAAAACACACGTTATACTTTAAGTACCATGTTGCTGGTAGATTTAATCTGTGTGATAGCCGCAATTTTCGTAGCGGGTTGGTTTTTTTAATTTTAATCTCTAAAACTAACAAATATCATATTTAGAAGGATTTTAATTCTTACTTTTGTAATCTTAATTCAATCTAAATAAAACAAGTGGTACTCAATATTACGCAATTGCAAATTGGTCAAAAAGGAATCATAGAAGATTTTGATATTGACAAAGTTCCTCTAAAATTACTCGAGATGGGTTGTTTGCCGGGAAATGAAGTGCAATTGTTACAAGTTGCTCCTTTTGGAGATCCGTTATATTTGATTGTAAACGATTCGCATTTGGCAGTTCGGGTAGAAACCGCTCGTAATATTATTGTCACCATTCCTAACTCTGAGCAATAATGAAAGTTGGGAACATAAACATTGCACTTATTGGAAATCCTAATACGGGGAAAACATCTGTTTTTAACCAACTAACAGGATTAAATCAACAGGTGGGAAATTATCCTGGGATTACTGTAGAAAAAAAAGTAGGGGTTTGCAAACTGGCTTCCAACTTAAAAGCGACTATTTTAGATTTGCCAGGAACGTATAGTTTAAACGCGAGTTCGCTGGACGAAAACGTAGTGATCGAATTGTTACTCAACAAGAACGATAAAGACTATCCAGATGTTGCTATTGTGGTCACAGAAGTCGAAAATCTTAAAAGAAATTTACTGCTTTTTACGCAAATCAAAGACTTAGAAATACCGACTATTTTGGTTATCAATATGGCCGATAGAATGTCGTATAAAGGGATTTCATTAGACATACCGTATCTGGAAAAAGCGTTAAAAACTAAAATAGCCTTAACCAGTTCACGAAAGGGAGAAGGAATTGATGAACTGAAAAATCTAATTATTAATTACCGAAATATCCCTACTGAACCGTGTTTGAATGCCTCAGAAATTGATGTCGAATATTTCGGAAATCTGCGTCGCGCTTTTCCCAATCAGTCGTTATACAAATTATGGCTGGTTATTACTCAGGATGTCAATTTTGTCAATTTAGACCGAAAAGAATTACCCAATCCTTCGTTTACCAAGTCAAAAGATCAACTCAAAAGATTACAGCACAAGGAGACTATAAAAAGGTACCAGTTTATCAACGATACACTAAAAGTGGGGCAAACTATAGATTTGGCTACCGCTAAAGATTTAAGAAGTAAGTTTGACCGTGTTTTAATGCACAAATTTTTTGGCTACGTTATTTTCTTGTTCGTACTGATGGTTATTTTTCAATCTATTTTTGATTGGGCCAGCGTTCCGATGGAATTTATAGACAGTAGTTTTGCCTCATTATCTGCCTGGACAGCTTCGGTATTACCTAATGGAATTTTAACCGATTTGATAACCCAAGGAATCATTCCCGGGTTGGGCGGAATCATTATCTTCATCCCGCAAATTGCCTTTTTGTTTTTGTTTATTTCTATTTTGGAAGAAAGTGGCTATATGAGCCGTGTGGTTTTTTTGATGGACAAATCGATGCGAAAATTTGGATTGTCAGGAAAAAGTGTAGTACCGCTTATATCTGGAACGGCTTGTGCTATTCCGGCCATTATGTCGACCCGAAATATTGAAAACTGGAAAGAACGTTTAATATCTATTTTAGTAACACCATTTACGACCTGTTCGGCTAGATTACCGGTTTATGCGATTATTATTTCAATGATTGTGCCCAATAAACGCATTTTCTATATCTTCAATATGCAAGGTTTTGCCTTGATGTTGATGTATTTAATTGGTTTTGCCATGGCCTTATTTTCAGCTTGGATATTGCATAAAACCTTGAAAATAGAATCAAAATCTTATTTTGTCATCGAAATGCCCAATTACAAATTGCCCATGTTTAAAAATGTAGCGATTAATGTGATTGAAAAAACAAAATCCTTTGTTTTTGGGGCAGGTAAAATCATTATGGCCTTGTCTATTGTACTTTGGTTTTTGGCTTCCTACGGACCCGGATCCGATTTCAAAAATGCGGAAGCCAATGTGATGAAAGAATTATCAGATTCTAATACAAAATTGAATCCTTCTGTAATTGAAAAGAAAGTAAATACTTATAAACTAGAAAATTCCTATATCGGAATTATCGGAAAATCGATAGAACCTGTTATTACCCCTTTGGGTTATGATTGGAAAATTGGGATTGCCATCGTGTCTTCTTTTGCGGCACGTGAGGTGTTTGTGGGAACCTTAGCGACCATTTACAGTATAGAAGATTCTGAAAATCAGGAAGCAACGATCAAACAAAAACTGGCTGAAGAGATCAATCCAGTTACAGGAGACAAACTCTTTAATGTTGCATCTGGTGTTTCGTTATTGCTGTTTTATGCTTTTGCAATGCAGTGTATGAGTACGTTGGCCATTACCAAAAAAGAAACCAATTCTTGGCGTTGGCCTTTGATTCAATTAATTTTCATGTCCGGTTTTGCCTACTTAACTGCTCTAATCGCATATCAAATTTTGAAGTAATGCAAGAAATTATCGCCTTTTCATTATTAGCCATTGCTGTATATTTTTTATACCAAAAATTCTTTGGCAAGAAAAAATCGAACAAAGATTGCGATAAGGGTTGTGGTTGTAGTTAATAGAATTTTATAAAATCATTGTTGTATGAGCAATAGAGTTATGCTGCTATCTTCATTTTTGATTTGTTTTTCATTTCTTGGATACTCTCAAAAAATAGAAAAATCAAAGAGAGAACTAGATGAGAAGAGTTCTTCTGCAACAACTACCAGCACGACACAAAGTTCAAATCATGATGAGGAATCTCCTTTTTCTAATTTGTTTGTTGAGGCTTTTTTGTATGTGGGTTATTATAGCGTAATCGGAAATTATAAGTGGGAAAAACACCTCCAAAACCCTTTGTCTCCTTATCCGTATTGTGATAATACTTCAGGTAATTATAGCGATACAAATAGTAAAATTATTCGATTTGATCTTGAAAATAATTTTTTATTTGAAAACCTAGGATCAATTAGATCCTCTTATGGAAACCATTTTAAAACCAAAATTAGAACGACACAATTTGTTTACGGCCAATTGGATTACAGGGTTTTATTTGAAAAATACTATGGGACTTCAACTACTTCTAATTTGTCTTTGCTTCAATTTAATTTAGGATATGACCGATTGAGATTTAAGAAATTTAATTTCGGATTTCTTTTGGGAGCAACTTACGTAGGTAGCGGTGTTAATAAAGCAGGAATTAATGTTGGGTTAAATGCGGATGCATTTCTTTTAAAGAACCTAAGTGTGAATTCCTCAATGATGTGGAGTACTATTAATAGTCAGCCCGTCAATTCTTTTGAAATAAAGGGGAAGTACCACAAAAAGAAATTCTTTTTTTCAGTAGGATACGAAAATTTAAAAATAGCCAGTCCAAATTATAATTATGCTACGGTTGGGGCGGGCGCCTATTTTTAAAGCCTAATTAACTTAATAAAATAATCGTCCTGTTTGGTTTCAACCCCATTTCTGGGATAAGGTAAAACTGCAATTTCTTTTAAAGGGGTTTTAGATTTAGGAAGATGTTCGGCAAACCATGCAGTAATTTCTTGCTGATTTTTGGTGCCTAAAGTAAGTTGTTTTTGTTCTGTCAATTTCCCGTTTTCATAAGCAGCCACTTCAAAAGTTACCTCACCAGCCCATACACACTGCACATTTTCAGGACAACGAGAATCGCTTATTAACTTGACGAAAATAATTTCTTTTCCCTTTTTACTATCTAATTTTTGGTTGATTTCTGTTATTGCTTTTTGGCACGAACAACCCGTTAGCGATAAGGTGGCCACAATTAAAAACAGTACATTTTTCATAAGGATGTTTTTTTGATTGGTAGCTAATATAACGCCAATCTTTAGACTTTTCGTACAAAAAGATTGCTTGCTATTTTATTGGATATCGTCATTTCTTTAGTGTCAATGCTGATTTTTAAAGACAAATCGAAAATTTCCCTGGATTTGATTTCAATTTTAGAACCTAATGAAATGCCTTGTTTGTCTAGATATTGTAAAAATTCAGCAGAGGTATCTTTTACTCCCACACATATTCCTGATTGTTTTTCTTGGAGTTCTGAAAGTAGCTGTTTTTCAATTTTTACGATATTTCCTTCTGCATTCGGTATAGGATCGCCATGTGGATCTTCGGTTGGAAAATTTAAAAACGCGTCTAATTTATTAACCAATTGTTCCGATTTTATATGTTCCAGTTGTTCGGCAATGTCGTGTACTTCATCCCATGAAAAAGCTAATTTTTCTACCAAAAAAACTTCCCATAAGCGATGCTTTCTTACAATCATTTTAGCCGAGTGCAGCCCTTTCTCGGTTAACGAAACCCCTTGATATTTTTTATAATGCACCAAGTTTTTTTCGGCTAACTTTTTTAGCATATCTGTCACCGAAGAGGCTTTGGTTTCCATTTTTTCTGCGATGGCATTGGTGCTAATTTCATTTTCTAAAACGGTCGTTAAATGAAATATGGCTTTTAAATAATTTTCTTCTGAATGGGTCATTATTATATTTTTACAATAAACAAGGGAATCGAAATGGCGTGGCGTAATTTGTCAACCGTAGTTCCAAAAAGCAAGTCTTTTAGTCCGCTATGGCCATGGGTTCCCATAACGAGAATGTCAAAAGTACTTTCGTTGATGATTCTCGGGATCGCCTTATTTGGTTTTCCAAAGCCTAAAATGGTTTCTATTTTAAATTCTTTTTCGGAAAGCATGGTTTTGTATTCCTTCAAGAGTTTTTCGTCTATGGTGGTTTCACAATCTTCAATGTCATCGCCATACATCATGGCGCCAACTGTTTCTACCACATGAATTAAGGTGTATTTTGCTTCTTTTCCTCCCAATTCGAAAGCACTGTTTATAGCAATTTCATCGGCAGTTGAAAAATCTACTAAAACGGCAATGTTCTTTTTGTTGGATATCGCTGCTGGAGAAAATTGTAATTTTAAGTTGTGAGGAGAGTGGTTTAAAATATTAGTTTTTGGTTTTGAAAGAAAAGGTTTAAAAACAATATATAACAATAATATTAAGAACCCTACAGCCAGCGGGACTACTGTGAACCATAGAATAGTAGGGTTTTTGGAAGATTCTAATAAACCTGCGATTTCTGAATACACTAATTTAGCATTTAATGAAACGATGGTAGATGCGATTAACCAAGCCGCAATTTGAGTGGTTTTGCTGATGTGAAACCCTTTCATTTTAGACTTGTCACTCACAAAATGAATCAGGGGAATAATTGCAAAACCCAATTGCAAACTTAAAATCACCTGACTCAAAATTAGCATTTTTCCCGTTACGCTTTCGCCAAATATTGAAATTACAATCACGGCAGGTACTATGGCAATTAAGCGGGTTATGATGCGTCTAACCCATGGTTGAATTCGTAAATTTAGATAGCCTTCCATAATAATCTGTCCTGCGAGAGTTCCTGTTATTGTTGAGCTTTGTCCTGCAGCAATTAAGGCTACTGCAAACAATATAGGAGCCCATTTAGTTCCCAACATAGGGGCCAATAGTTGGTGTGCATCCTGAATTTCGGCAACATTAAACATGCCTGCTTTGTGAAATGTAGCGGCCGCTAAAATTAATATGGCCGCATTCACAAAAAAAGCAAGATTCAATGCAATGGTCGAATCAATAAAGTTATATTTCAAAGCCTGTAATATTCCTTTTTTACTTCGGTCAAATTTTCGGGTTTGTACCAATGAAGAGTGCAGGTATAAATTATGTGGCATAACCGTAGCACCAATAATTCCAATGGCAATATATAAAGCGCCTTCTCCTGGTAACGATGGAATTAGTCCTGTAATTACTTTTCCCATTTCCGGCTGGGCAAAAATCATTTCAAATACAAATGAAAATCCTACGATGGCAACTAAGGCTATGATGAAAGCTTCCATTTTTCGAATACCTTTATTGATTAAGAATAGTAATAAAAAAGTATCTAAAACGGTAATAATCACCCCATTAATAAGGGAAATATCGAAAAGTAAGTTCAAACCGATAGCCATTCCTAATACTTCAGCTAAATCACAGGCCGCAATGGCAATTTCGGCTAAAAAGTACAATATGTAATTGATGAAGGGGGAATAGGTTTCACGTGAAGCTTGCGCTAAATCCCTTTGTGTAACGATTCCTAATCTAGCACTTAAACTTTGTAACAACAGGGCCATGATATTACTCATTAACAGCACCCAAATCAAAGCATAACCAAACTGACTCCCTCCGGCCAAATCGGTTGCCCAATTTCCAGGATCCATATACCCTACACTTACCAAATAAGCAGGACCAAAAAAGGCTAATACTTTTCTGAAAACAGTGGTTTTATTTTGTGTTGAAACCGATTCGTGAACTTCTTCTAACGATTTACTCATGGTTAAATAATTAATTGTCACAAATATAATTATATTTTTTGCTTTGTATTAATTTAATTTTTAGTTTTGTCTAAAAATTAAATTATATAAATGAAAAATTTTAAACTTTTACTAGTGCTTTCATTTGTTTTTTTGGTTTCCTGTGAAGAATCTTATACAGTTGAGCCGGAAAATGAAGATGTTTTGGACGGCACAGTAGCGGGTTTGTCATCGGAAGAATCAGCTCGATTTTTGAAAGGTGATGCTGGTTTTACTGAAGTTTTTACCCGTGAAACTGGTTTAGGTTCTGTTTTTGTGTCTACCAGTTGTATTAGTTGTCATGCAGGAGACGGAAAAGGGCATCCCTTTACAACCTTAACTAGATTTGGACAAACAAATGAAACCGGAAACCAATTTTTGCATTTGGGAGGGCCTCAATTACAAAATAGAGCTTTACCGGGGTTTACACCAGAACAAGTC
>Ga0209599_10000819_pt1 | contig 17572 bp, 11 predicted proteins | sample Shrwel_input2_FT_FD_187534 | JGI IMG/M metagenome (GOLD analysis project Ga0209599, IMG submission 187534) | Subsurface microbial communities from deep shales in Ohio, USA - Utica-3 well 1 S input2 FT (SPAdes) (version 2) ... | reverse complement strand
ATCGGCCACAGTTAACCAGGAAATGCCGGTTAATAAGGTCATGCCGATGCAAAAACTGCATAACAATAACAAACTGCTGCCGACAAAATTCAGATTGGGTAGTAACAGGCTGCTCAACACATCGCCTACCACACCGCCTGAGGAATACATGAAAAAGTCGTCAAAATTGATGCTGCTGATGGCACAAGCTGAAATAACGGTCAGTAATAAACCAAGCAAACGCAGACCCAAAATCAGATAATCAATGGTGATCAGGTCTTTAAATCGCTTGAATAAGATATAACCGCAAAAAGCAAAAAAAGGCGGAAATAAATAAGACAACCAGCCAAACACGGTAAATAGCATATCCGCCACCTGAGCACCGACAGGCCCGGCAAAATTGGCGATATCGGTCTGATAGCCGGTTTGCGACCAACTTGGATCTGACGGGTCAAAACTTAACAGCGCCAGCAGCATAAAAGCGGCTAAGCCAGAACACACAATTAAGCCGACTTCGACCAGCCGTTGAATACCATTTAACGAAAAAACTGTTTTAGCTTGCAAAGGCCAGGCCCCATAAAAATCTTAAAAAATGCCCTGTCAAGATACCAGACTGAGGCTGATGATGCATCTGTTTCGACCAGAGTTCTGACAGGAATTGTCAGCTATCTGCTTGTTATTTAACCACTCACTGTGATCACTGTCGTTTGTTTAACCTCTTCCATCACCACGTAAGTCCGGCTTTCCCTGACACTTGGCAATCTGAGCAAGGTCTCACCCAGAAGTTCCCGATAGGCCGCCATATTCGCCACCCGGGTCTTCAGTAAAAAGTCAAAACTCCCTGAGACCAAATGACATTCCAGAATTTCATCCAGTTTCTGCACCGCTTTACTGAACTCATCAAAATCTTCCGGCGAGGTCTTACTTAAGGTAATTTCAACAAACACCAGTAACGCGGCACCAACTTTATTGGCATCCACCAGCGCGGTATAGCCTAAAATAAATTCATCGGCTTCTAAGCGCCGAACCCGCTCCAGACAAGGGGTCGGACTCAGCCCTACCCGCTTGGCCAGTTCGACGTTGGAGAGCCGGCCATCTTTTTGCAGTTCCCGCAGAATTTTCTGGTCAATCCGGTCTAATTTTCTAATGTTATGTTGGGCTGAAAACATGGCAGATGAAAATGCTGATAAAGAAATATTGGTAGCATTTTCCACTATTTCAGAACCACAAAACAACCTTTAATTCTGCAATTTTCGCACTATACTAGCGAAAAATTTTCCTCAACCCTATCAAGGCAAAACATCATGATTATTGGCGTGCCAAAAGAAATTAAAAACCATGAATACCGCGTCGGTATGACTCCAGCCAGCGTCCGTGAGCTGGTCGCTCATGGCCATTCTGTTTTTGTAGAACACAATGCAGGTAGCGGCATTGGGTTTGGTGATGCAGATTACAGCGCCGCAGGAGCTCAGGTTTTAGCAACAGCAGCTGAAGTCTTCGCCAAAGCAGAAATGATTGTAAAAGTGAAAGAGCCACAAGCCGTTGAACGTGCCATGCTGCGCGAAGGCCAGATCCTGTTCACTTATCTGCACCTTGCCCCTGATCTGCCACAAACTGAAGATTTAATTAAATCTAAAGCCATTTGTATCGCTTATGAAACCGTCACTGACAGCCGCGGTGGTTTACCACTGTTGGCACCAATGTCAGAAGTAGCTGGCCGGATGTCCATCCAAGCCGGTGCCCGTGCGCTGGAGAAATCCTGTGCCGGTCGCGGTATGCTGTTAGGTGGTGTGCCAGGTGTTGAACCGGCAAAAGTGGTGGTGTTAGGTGGTGGTATGGTCGGCACCAACGCTGCACAAATGGCTGTAGGTTTAGGCGCTGATGTTGTGGTATTGGATCGCAATGTTGATGTATTACGCCGGATTAACGCCCAATTTAACGGCGCAGTCAAAGCAATCTACTCCACGGTTGATGCGCTGGAAAAACATGTGCTGGAAGCCGATTTAGTCATCGGTGGTGTGTTAATTCCTGGCGCAGCAGCGCCAAAACTGGTCACGCGCGAACATATCCGCAAGATGAAACCAGGTTCGGCCATTGTCGACGTTGCAATTGACCAGGGCGGTTGTGTTGAAACCTCTTATGCCACCACCCATGCCGAACCAACCTTTATCGTGGATGACGTGGTGCATTATTGTGTTGCCAACATGCCAGGTGCAGTCCCACTGACCTCGACCTTTGCCCTGAACAACGCGACTTTGCCATTTATCATCAAACTGGCGAACAAAGGTTATAAAGCAGCATTACTGGAAGACCAACATTTATTAAATGGTCTGAACGTGATCAATGGTCAAGTCGTTAATCAGCACGTGGCTGAAGCGCTGAACCTGAATTACGTTGACCCGCGTCAAGCCATCAACGCACTGTAATATAGCTGTTGCAAGTCTCGACCAAGCCAGTCCACAGTGACTGGCTTTTTTTATGCTGCGCCAGGCATAGCGCGTTGCACCTAAGCGCAACCGGACTAACCTTGGTGGTCAAACCGGCAACTTTACAGCTTTGCGCTCGGGCTGCATGTCGCCAAGGCGCGACAATACAGCGTTTGACACTACTTGCATCCCTGTGGCAATAGTGCTTAAACTGTTGTTTTGATTGGAGGCTTTATGCGCGCTTCACTATTACTGCCGTTATTGTTGTTATTACCTGCTTGTTATGCCGGCACCATGCCGCTGCAGACACAGCATGCAGAACTGCCCTTTAGCCAGTTTGATCTGGTCAAGCTGAAACTGGGAGATAAACTGATCGAAGTGCAACTGGCGGATAGCGCTGAACGCAGAAGTCAGGGTCTGATGGGACAAACCCCATTGCATCACGGCATGTTGTTGTTACAGGACGAAGTAAAGACGGTGGTGTTGTGGATGAAAAATACGCCGGAAGCACTGGATGTTGCTTTTATCAGCGCTGACTGGACCATCTTATCGATTAAGCAGATGCAAGCCTACAGTGAAACCCGGCATAGCTCCGACGCTCCGGTGGTGGCAGCGCTGGAAATGCCGGTTGGCTGGTTTGCCAAACAAAATATTCAAGTGGGCAGCAAAGTGCTGTATTGTCAGACCCAAGCCAATAGCTGCCAGGGTCAGGCCCAACCGTTCTGATTGTGATGGCAACCAAGCCGCAGGCTTAGCTTGCCTCCGGCTCATCCTTGTGCAGATAAATATCACTAAAACCAAAACGAATAAATTCCTGCTGCCGATAATCTTTCATCGCCGCTTTGCGTTTGGCGGTCATGGCCACTTGTTGTTCCATCTTCAGAAAGTTTGTTAAATCAATTCCTTCAGCTGCAGCCACCGCTTCATACATGTCATGAAATTTGTCGTAGCTAAAAGGGATTTTTTTACTCTGACCTTTAAATTTATAGCTGATACTGCGTGACATCTTAGTGCTCCGCCAATTTTTCAAAATTTTGCAGCGGACTGGCGTACATCTGCGTGATATAAGGCCGGATTTCTGCAGGCATACTTTCTAATCTGCGCTGATACTCGGCACAACCCTCTGCGGCCAGTTCCGGCGGTAAGGCTTGCTCTGCTGCCAGATAATTCGCCGGATAAAAACGATAGCCCTGATAAATCTGCCGGTCCATCGCTGCCGCCAGCGTGTCAGGATCGGCCAGCTCAGATGGCTGCTGCATCACCTGGCCAAAATGCACATGCACCCGGCCTTTATTGCCGGTAATGCCCCTGACAATGCTTTCAATATCTTCAAACTCGGTTTTCTGATAGTTACCTGCAGTTGCCAGCTGATACAGCTCCTGTGCCTTGGCTTCATCACAGGGGTCAAACTCATAAGACAAACAAACCGGCACAATTTGCAAACTTGCCATATAGGCCGGGAATTCGATACCCGCCTGTTTACCGGCAATATAAAACATCTTCAGAATCGCCGGATCGGTCTGATCACGGCCATCTTTGGCCCGACCTTCTTTTTGCGCTATCCAAATATGATGCCCGGTCGACAAAGAGTGACGAATATAAGCCGACAGTTGACCAAGGGCTTTGAGCATCTCGCGCGGGCCTTTGGCGGAGCGCCGGACGATAAAACTTTTATTTAATTTCATCAGTTCGGTGACACAGGTTTTTTTCAGCAAATTATCACCGATGGCAATGCGCGACGTGCTGAATCCGGCCTGACTTAAACACCAGTTGACTAATGCCGGATCCATCGCGATATCCCGATGATTAGACACAAATAAATAAGCTTGCTTCGGATCCAGTTCTGAAAGACCGGTACAGGTTAAACTACGGGTGGTATGACTCAGCGTGCGTTGCAGATAAGTGGCAACATATTGTTGCACTGCCTGCACTGTTTTTAAACCAGACCAGTGGCGTCGCAAGTACCAACTCAATAGCGGTGATGCCAGCGTCATCAACCAAGGTGCTGAACTACCAAAACGATAACGGATAATAGCGCGGATAAATTCGGGATCAGCAATAATCCGTTGCACTGCGGCCGGAACTTCACTGTCGTTATAAGGACGGATGTCATCAAAATTTTGGCTTGTGTCTGTCAAACTTTACTACCTGAAAATCGCTGGGCGAACCTAAGTTCATGCTGTTACAGGCGACTATTTTTACCTATCCACGCCAGACTGCCTAGCAGAAAAAGCTAAAAGCGGCAAAAAAGCTGATGTTTCTATCACAGCTCAGACCAGATCAGGCTGATTTGGCTAATTTCGGTGGTCGTTGCTGCTGATGGGGTTGTAATCTATCGCACAGGACGGTCAGCACCTGACCCGCTGATAAGGTTTTCGCTTGCAAAGTGATGCCATGCTGCAGCAACAACAATTGTGCGCAGTTTGCGGTTTGATTCAGCACTAGCGCCAACACCATACCCTGCGCAGCCAGCTGCACTAAACTGCCGGTCTTGGGATGATATTGCTGCGACAGCGGCTGAAACCACCAACTTTTATGCGCGGCTAAGCGTAAAAAGAACTGCCCTGCCACAGCATCAATAGCTGCGGCAAAACAATGCTCCTGTGGCCAACCTAAAGACTCCAACTGGTGCCAGTACAACCAATACGCTTCAGCTTGCTCGAGAGTAAATGGCTGTTGCTGTGGACTGGCATACAACTGGCTCAGCGTAAAACCGGTACAATGGCGCACCACACCGGTATCCAGTGCCAGAACATCGCCCTGACTTTGCCAGTGCCAGAGCGCCGATGGAATATATGCGGACATAGTCGTTGCCAGTTCAAAAGCCAATGCCGCCGTTGTACACCGACTACGGCAGGTTGGTAAAGATTGTTTTGCTCTAACAAATACTGATCAGCACCGGATCGTTATAAGCTGTCGACGATCGTTTTGATCAGACGCGGTCCTTGAAAAATAAAACCGGTATAGACCTGCACTAACTGAGCACCGGCCTGCAATTTTTCCTGCGCTGAGGCGGCGTCATCAATGCCACCGACCCCAATGATCGGAAAATCAGCACCAACAGCAGCTCTGAGCTGGCTGATGACGGTGGTACTTTTTTCGCGCACCGGCCGGCCACTTAACCCTCCCGCTTCATTGGCATGCAGCATGCCCTCAACTGCGCTACGGTCCAGCGTGGTGTTGGTGGCAATGGCGCCATCCATCTTGCTGTGCAGTAAAGTCTCAGCGACCTGTTGTACGGCAACCGCATCCATATCAGGTGCAATCTTGACAAAAACAGGCACATATTTGCCGTGCTGCTGCTGCAGATCCAACTGTTCATTTTTGACCGTTTGCAGCAGATCGAATAAGGCGTCGCCAAACTGCAGATCACGTAAGCCCGGCGTATTGGGTGAGGAAATATTCACCGTGATATAACTGGCATATTGATAGACTTTACGCATACAGTGCACATAATCATCTTTGCCCTGTTCATTCGGCGTATCTTTGTTTTTACCGATATTAATGCCGAGCACACCCCGATAACGGGCATTTTTGACATTGTTCACCAGATAATCGACACCTTGGTTATTAAAACCCATCCGGTTGATAATGGCATTAGCCTGCGGCAGACGGAAGATACGTGGTTTGTCGTTACCCGCTTGCGGTCTTGGCGTGACAGTCCCGACTTCGATAAAGCCAAATCCCATCTGACTAAAGGCATCAATACAATCGGCATTTTTATCTAATCCGGCGGCCAAACCCACCGGATTTGCAAAGGTAATACCGGCCACAGTCACTGGTTTAGCCGCCACTTGTTGACGCCATAATTGCGCCAGTGGCGTATGTTGCAATTTTTTCAGGCTGCCTAAGGCAAAGTGATGCGATTTTTCCGCATCGGTCATAAACATCAGATCTCGTGCAAGTTGGTAAAACATCGGCTGCCTCTTCGGGTTAACAACAGTCGCTGTGCATCAGCGACTGGGCAAAAAATCAAAAACGGATACGTCGGCGCAGTGGCATGCAGGCCGCAAGCTTGCTGCCACAGTTCCCATTAAAAAAATGCCCCGTCAAACGGGGCATTTTAACTGGCACAAAGCCATCTTAATAGCTAACGCGCTGGTTATTTTACCGAATCGCAGTGATGGCTTAATAACATCAGTTCACGCAGTGCCACTGAGAATTTGGCAAATTCATGGCTCTTGGTGGTTTTGAACTCAGCCAGCATCATGCTCCAGCGTGACAGCACCAGCTCATTGGAGGTTAACCAACTGCTGATCACGGTTTCTGCATCACAGTGACCCTGACAGGTTCTGACCACCACTTGAGATAACGCACGTTGCTGCCAATCCAGCTCTTCGCGGTAAGAAGCCCGCGCCAGCGCTTGCCAGTGGTTGGTGACTGGTTGATGCGTGATCTGTTCCAGGAACCAGTGCAGATCCAGCTTATCACCCAATTTGAAGTAAATTTCAGCCACCAATAACAAGTTGGTTTTTTCGCTATCGGCAACCTGCGCAATATCCATCACTGAGAACACAGTGCTCAGTTGCGCCAGATAACAAGCCAGCTCAACCGGAACCTGCTGTGCCACCAGTTTGTCCTGATGCGCCTGCAGAGATTCAGCTTCGGCTTTTGCCAACAGTGTTGGCAAGTCCGCAGCAATTTGCTGATACGCCGGTTTAAAGAATGCCACTGTCTGGGCAATATCCAGCGCCTTGTTGCGGTGACGCAGGAACCAGCGTGTCGTGCGGCGCATGGTACGGCGTAACTGGAACAATAACCGGGTTTGCAACTGGGCATCAATCACATTATCTAATGATTCCAGCTGATGCCACACCGTTTCCAGATCAAACAGATCACGGGCAATTGAATAACTGATCGCCACTTCAGCGATAGTCGAACCGGTTTCTTCCATCATCCGCTGGGCAAAGTTAGCGCCCATATCATTGACCATCATATTGGCCAGCTTAGTGGCAATAATTTCGGCTTTTAACGGATGGTTTTCCATTTCACGGGCATATTTATCCTGCAGCACTTGCGGGAATGCCTGGAACAGCTCTTGTTTAAAGTAACTGTTTTCATAAATTTCCGGCAGCACCAGCTGTTCTTTTAACACCATTTTGCCGTATGCAGTCAGAATAGCCAGCTCAGGCCGGGTTAAACCAGCACCCTTGACCATCCGCTCCGCCAGGACGTCATCAGATGGCAGGAATTCCAACTCACGATTGAGTTTGCCGTCTTTTTCCAGCGCATGGATAAACCGGGTGTATTCTTTCATCTGCTCGGCGCCTAACAGCGAGGACACCGAAATACTTTGCGTTTGACGGTAACAATCGTTGATCACGATAGCAGAAACGTCGTTGGTCATGCTGTACAGCAATTCGTTACGTTGTTTTAACGTCAAATCACTACTGGCGACCAAGGCATTGAGCAGAATTTTGATATTGACTTCGTTGTCTGAACAGTCGACGCCACCCACGTTATCAATAAAGTCGGTATTAATACGACCACCATGAGTGGCATATTCAATACGGCCACGTTGGGTGGTACCTAAGTTACCGCCTTCACCAATAATTTTGGCTTTCACTTCTTTACCATTGACCCGCAGCGGCTCAGAAGCACGGTCACCGACTTCAGCGTGACTTTCATCACTGGCTTTGACGTAAGTACCGATACCACCGTTCCAGATCAGGTCCACTTCCATCATTAAGGCAGCACGGATCAATTCATTCGGCGTCAGCGCAGTTTTGTCTGTGCCTAACATCGCTTGCATTTGCGGGCTCAGTTTAATTGACTTAGCGCTACGCAAGAAAATACCACCACCTTCTGAGATTAACGCTTTGTTATAGTCATCCCAGGTTGAAGTTGGCAGATTAAACATCCGTTGCCGCTCAACAAAAGAACTGGCAGCATCCGGGTTTGGATCGACAAAAATATGCATGTGGTTAAACGCCACTTGCAAACGAATATGTTCAGATAACAACATACCGTTACCAAACACGTCACCGGCCATATCACCGATACCAACCACAGTGAAATCTGTGGTCTGACAGTTAATCCCGACTTCACGGAAATGGCGTTTGACCGATTCCCAGCCACCACGTGCGGTAATGCCCATGCCTTTGTGGTCATAACCATTAGAACCACCAGAAGCAAAGGCATCGCCTAACCAGTGGTTGTATTCCAGCGAAATACCATTGGCAATATCAGAGAAAGTGGCGGTCCCTTTGTCAGCAGCAACCACCAGATACGGGTCGTCTTCATCCAACCGAACCACATCTTTTGGTGGCACAATTTGACCCAGCACGATATTGTCGGTCACATCCAGCAGCGCGCGAATAAAGGTACGGTAGCAAGCTTTACCTTCATTCAACCAAGCTTCGCGACCACCGGTTTCCGGTAATTTCTTACAAACAAAACCACCTTTGGCGCCAACCGGCACGATCACGGTGTTTTTCACTTGTTGCGCTTTCACCAGGCCCAGTACTTCGGTACGGAAATCTTCCCGACGGTCAGACCAACGCAGACCACCGCGGGCAACTTTACCAAAGCGTAAATGCACGCCTTCCACTTTGGGTGAATACACGAAAATCTCAAAGAATGGCAGTGGCAACGGCATATCCGGGATCAAGGCCGGACGCACTTTAAACGAAATGTAAGGTTTGTCTGTGCCTTCAGCCGACAACTGGAAATAGTTGGTACGCACGATCGCCTGAATAATGGCGAGGAAACGACGAATAATCCGGTCATCATCCAGGTTGGCAACGTTCTCCAGCTGCGCCAGAATTTCGGCTTCCAGTTTTTCCGCCAAGGTTGCGTCTGCTTTACCCGGGGTAAACTTGCTGTTGAATAACTGTACCAGTAAACCAGCCAATAACGGATAACGACCAAAAGTCGATTCGATATAAGCCTGCGAGAAAGTACCACCAATCTGACGTTTGTATTTGGCGAATGCCCGCAATAAGGACGCTTCACGTCCGGTTAAACCAGCGCCTAAAATCAACCGGTTAAAACCATCATCTTCCAGTTGACCCTGCCACACTTTGGCAAATGATTCCTGGAATAACTGCTGCGCAGCTTCAAAATCCAGCGGTACTTTACCGTTTAATTCCATGCTGAAATTTAAGATCCAGCTCACCGAACCTTGCGGGCAACGCACTGCATAAGGCGTTTCACCGATCACCCGTAAACCAAAGTTTTCCAGCATAGGTAAAACATCGGATAAATGGATCGGGTGATCTTTATGGAACAGGTTTAATCGTACCGCTTTGGAGTCATCACTTTCTTCCTGCGGCCGGTAGAACAACATTTCCAGGGTATTTTCTTCGCTCAGCGCTTCAATCTTGGCAATGTCGACCAGCGCATCATTCGGCAGCATTTCTTCTTTATATGCACGCGGGAAAGCGTTGACGTATTTCTGACTCAGTTCGCGACCGGTCAGCTCACCAAAGCGGCCAATCAGCGCGCTGTTTAATTTATCTTCCCAGGTCCGCGCTGCTTCAATTAAATTATTTTCGATATCTTTCACGTTGAACTCGATATTGCTGTCGTTGATCCGGACGAAATAATGGGTCCGGGCCAGCACTGATTCAGAGAAATAGGTTGTAAATTCAACCGGTTCGGTACTGCCTAAAAATTGTTGCAGTATTTGCTGGGTATCTTTACGCAATTGGGTGTTGTAACGCTCACGCGGCACATACACCATGGCAGAGACAAAACGACCAAAGGCGTCTTTACGCATAAAGAGTCGCGTCATATCCCGCTCTTGCATCTGCAGGACACCGGTTGAAATATCCAGCAGTTCCGCGGCATCGGCCTGAATAAGCTCATCACGCGGATAAGTTTCCAGAATATTCAGTAGCGCTTTATAGGCATGAGTCCCGACCGAAAAGCCTGAGTTGGCCATCACTGTGGCCAATTTGTTTTTCAGCAGCGGAATATCAGCAGCACTGTTGTTGTACAGTGACGATGAATATAAACCGATAAAACGGTCTTCACCAATCACATGACCTTGCGCATCAAAACGTTTAATGCCGATGTAGTCAATGTAAGCCGGCCGGTGCACCCGTGACTTATTATTGGTTTTAGTCAGGATCAATAAATCATTACTCAGCGCCTGTTTACGCGCCACATCTGGCAGATCAGATAACATCAGATCGCGCGATACCGAACGACGCATTAAACCAAGTGCAGTATCTGCCATACCAGCAATACGGTAGTCACCTTGCACCGGAACTATGCTGTATTGACGATAACCCAATAAAGTGAAGTTATCTTTGGCCAGCCAGTTCAGGAATTCAATGGTTTCCGCCAGTTGCGCTGGTGATGCTTTGCCACAGTGCTGCGGCAACTCTGCAATCACTTGCTCCAGTTTAACTTTGGTCGGTTTCCAATCAGACACCGCCAGCGATACGTCTTGCATCACAGAATCCAGTTCAGCAATCAATTGTTCAATCGAGGTTTTATCCGACATCCGATCGATTTCGATATGAAATACGGTTTGCTGCGTGGTTGGATTGGCTTTAGTGGCCAGCTTGTGGAATTCGGTGATTTGTCCCTGGTTATCGCGGAAAGTCTGCAGCGGGTAATGCAGCAGTAAATGCGCCGTAATATTATGCCGGTTTAATGCAATACGCACTGAATCGACCAGGAAAGGCATATCTTTCACCACAATTTCAACAATGGTGTGTTTCGACTCCCAGCCATGGCGGGCAATCTCCGGGTTAAACACCCGAATTTTGGCGTCATCGGCAGTATGGGCATTAAAGGTTTGCCACAGGCTTAAGGCCGCACCGTACAGATCGCTGTCGTTGCGGCCGAACATATCTTCATTAGCAACATTGCCGTACAGGGTATGGGCGAATTTCTCCACCAGATCAACCTGATCTTTTACTTTTTGGCGGATGAGTTTACTTACGTTTTGTAGAAGTACAGATGGTTGACCGTCTATCAGTGCCATTTTTGTATCCTTGTTTTAATCTCTGCCAGGGTCAAGCAGGATTGTGCATTACATACAGAGCGTGTCAGGTGCGAAGTTTATTGCCTATTGTAGTGCTTTTCGAGCTTTATTTCTGCCTTTCACACTGGTTGTACCAGCTGTAAAGTCCAGATTTGACAAGATATTCAAGCTTATTAACTACAAAATGAACTACGGCGCAGTTTTATCAGGATTTGTGCATAAAGATGCGATGTTGACAACCGGACGGCGATACTGCCAGCCGTCCGGTTTTATTGAGGCTTAACGATTTTTTGGCCAGAAGAAGGCGGCCAGTGCCGGTAACACAAATACTGCACCTAACATATTCACAATAAACATGAAGGTCAGCAGAATCCCCATATCAACCTGGAACTTCAGTGCTGAGAATACCCAGGTACTGACGCCGACAGCCAAGGTCAGAGCTGTAAACAAGACTGCACTACCTGTTGATTTCAGCGCCTGATAATACGCCTGGCGCAATGGCACGCCAGCCCGCAACGGTTGCGTCATATTGGTCAGAATATAAATACCATAATCAACGCCAATGCCGACACCAAGCGCAATCACTGGCAGCGTTGAGACTGTCAGGCCAATATCGAGCAACGTCATCAGCGCTGTCGCCAGCATAGTCACCACATAAAGCGGAATAATCACTGCCAGTGTGGCCCGCAGAGAGCGGAAACTGAGTAAACACAACAGGATCACAGCACCATACACATACCAGGTCATCGGATTTTGTGCTGCAGCCACTGCTTCATTGGTTGCTGCCATCACCCCAACCGGACCTGACGCCAGCATAAATTTGACATTGTCAGTGCCAAGTTCGGCGCCGGCTTGTTTCGCCGCCACCACCACCCGCTCAATGGTTTCCGCTTTATGGTCATTTAAAAACAGGATCACGGGCATCACCGAACAATCCGGGTTCAGTAAACCTGTGCTGGTTTCAACTCTGGAAGACGATTGCACCAGGCTCTCGGTGGTTCTGGGTAAAATGCGCCATTTCATGTTGCCTTCATTAAAGGCGGCATTAATGGCTTTTGACACTGAAGGCAACGACACCGCGCTTTGCACACCTTCAATATTTTCCATCTGCCATTGGAACTGATCTACCCTATCCATCACGGCATGCGAGGTACAACCATTGGCTTCGGTTTCTACCATCACATTGATGTAATCGACCGAAATAGCATAACGATCGGTAATCAGAAAGGTATCCTGGTTGTAACGGGAATCTTCATGCAAAGAGGAAGCCCCGGCATGCAAATCACCAATTTTCAGTTGCTGAGATTGCCAGTAACCCGCAGTAAACAACAGTGCTGTCACGCCAAGGATAATGGCAGCCACTTTTGGCTCAGCACAAGCCGATAATTTATACCAAAATTTATCCTCTAAAGGTGTCGGTGCCGACACCTTGGCGACATAACCCGCTTTGAAGCGGACATAAGACATCAAGACTGGCAATAAAATCAGGTTGGTCAGGATAATGACCGCGACACCCAGACTGGCGGTAATGGCCAGTTCACGGATCACACCGATTTCAATAATCAACAGCGTGATAAAACCAACGGTATCCGATAACAGCGCGACCCCGCCCGGGATCAATAATTTGCGAAAACTAGCCTGGGCGGCCGTTTTGGCATTCATACCGGCAGCGACATTTTTACCGGTGGCATTAATCATCTGCACGCCATGACTGACGCCAATGGCAAAGACTAGAAACGGCACCAGAATCGACATCGGGTCAATCCCGAAGCCAAGCACCGTCAACAACCCCATTTGCCAAATGACGGCGATTAACGAACAGGCAATAGGTAACAGCGTTAAGGTCACTGATTTTGAGAACAAAAACACCATAACTGCCGTGATCACAATGGCAACAGCAAAAAACGCTAACACCCCTTTGGCGCCGTTGGCAACATCACCAACCATCTTGGCAAAACCAATGATATGCACGCTAATGCCATCTTTTTCATATTGCGTACGTACATCAGTTTCTAACTGGTTGGCAAAGGCGATGGTATCGAGTTTTTCGTTGGTATCCGGGTTAATTTCCTGCAACTGCGCAGTAATCATGGCGCAACTATAATCATCCGCCACCATCCGCCCGACAATACCGGCTTTATCGACATTCTGCCGCACAATAGATAAACCTTGCGCATCCGGACTGAAATCTGCCGGGATCACCGGGCCACCGGCAAAACCATCTTCCACCACTTCAACAAAGCGGGTACTTGGGCTGAACAAAGATTTCACCAGCACCCGATCGACACCAGGCATGTAATACACCTGATCATGGATTTTTTTAAAACTATCGAAAAACTGCGGATTAAAAATATTGCCGGAGGCATCACAGACCGAAATCAGAATATTATTGGCACCACCAAAATCTTTCGCGTGCTTTAAATAGGTCTGCATATACTCGTGTTTGAGCGGGATATTTTTCGTAAAAGCCGCATCCAGTTTGATCTGACTGGCTTTGAACAACAGGAATAAAGTCGCCAGCACAAAAGCCAGGATCACCAGACCCCGATGCCGGAACAAAGCATATTCACATTTATTGATTAAACGGTTAGCACTCATGGTTGTGTTTTGTCTTCTGGCTGAATTGTTTTAATACCTGCTTCAGTCGCCAGCACAAGCTGGGCGCCAATAGCCACCATTTGCAGTATTGCTTTACCTTCTTCCAGGGCGATGGCATTGAAGGTTTGGCCGTCATCACGGCTGACTAGCAAAGTGCCGCCATTGCCTGTGGCGTACACAACACCATCCGCTGCGACAAACAGGCTATTCAAAGTGGCCGGACTTGGCAGTTGAATTTGTTGCCATTGCTGGCCTTGATCGGTGCTGCGGAATAAGTGACCGCGTAAACCTGCCACCAATAAAGTTTTCGCCGGTGTTCTGGCAATCGCAAATAAAGAACCATTGTAAAATTCTGCCAAGCGCTGCCAACTGACGCCAAAATCATGACTGATGGCGACAAAGCCAGCTTCACCAACCATGTATAAAGTCTGACCATCACGGAATAGACGGTTAAAATGCGGTAATACCGATTCAGCTTCAGCAGCATAACCTTCCGGATCCGTTGCTTTTAATTCGGCAAGTAACGCCTGATCATCCTCTGATGCTAATTCCGGATGAAATTCGGTGTTCCAGTGTTGACCACCATCTGTGGTGCGATAAAACATGCCATAGGCACCGACGGCTATGCCTTGGTTTGCATCCAGGAAAACTACGTCAAACAGCGGTTTATCCAATTGCGGCAGATACTGCTGGATCTGCCAGCTGTCACCACCGTCTTGACTATATAAAATACTGGCATCATGACCAACGGCCCAACCATGGCTGGCATCGGCAAAATAAACGGACGTTAAATTAGAATTCAGTGGCACCGGCACTTGCTGCCATTGCGCGCCATCTTTACTTTTTAGCAGATGTCCACGCTCACCTGCAGCCATATAAAACTGATCAGCCACCGGAATAATATCGGTCAACACTGAGTTCACTGCTCTTGGCAGCATATAAGCAGCCTGAGGTTTATCCTGCTCAGCCGCAGTCGCAGGCCACAACAGACAACATAAACCCAGACCTGATAATAATTTCGCAATCATGACAACTCTGACTCAAACAAGGGATAAAACAAAAACGGTTGGCAGGTGCCAACCGTTATTTTTCAAACGATCTGATTAACGGGTACCCTCACGGCGTAACGCCGCCGGGGTAAAATCGTTATCTGATAATTTCACTGAAAAATCATACATCTTATCTTCATTATCCAGACCGATAGCAATATAACGGCGTGAATTCAGATCATGATAAACTTCTAACGTACTCCAGTGCGTTGGGACTTCGTAGTAGTTCAGACCATGGGCTGTTGCCACACGATATAACTCGCCGCGGGCATCGTACAAATCTGCCACATGGATTTGCCAGCTGTCTTCATCAATATAAAACACCCGTTTGCCATACACGTGACGCATATTGTCTTTTAACTTAGCTTCCACCACCCAGACGCGGTGTTTTTCCCAGCGGACATAATCCGGGTTGATATGACCTGCGGTTAACAAACTGGCGTATTTGGTTTCTTTGCTATGTAACTTGTAGCTGTTATAAGGGATCAGCATTTCCTGCTTGCCTTTCAGCTCCCAGGTATAACGGTCTGGTGAACCGTTAAACATGTCAAAGTCATCTGTGGTGCGCAGACCGTCAGACGCGGTGCCTGGTGCATCATAAGCAACGTTTGGTGCACGGCGGACCCGGCGCTGACCTGTGTTATAAGTCCAGGCCTGACGAGGTGTGGCGACCTGATCCATAGTTTCGTGCACTAACAGCGCAGTACCGGCCAACCGGGCTGGCGTGGTGACGCTTTGTTTAAACCGGAACAGAATATTTTCAGCTTGCAGCGCCTGCGGTGTGGCCGCTGGGTCTGAATACTTAAACATAATTTGTTCGTCAAAACCAATCAGAGTGTAAGCGCCAGTCGCTGTAGGTGCTGCCTGGCCACCATTACGGGTCGCTGCCACACCGCGGAACCGGACTATATGGTTCCAGATCGCTTCCAGGCCATTGGCAGGAATTGGGAACGGAATACCAATGGCTGCATTGATAATACCGTTACCACCTTGCACTAACTCCGCTTTACCGGCAATTTGCTTGGTCGCATCATAAACATACTGTGGGTATGACGCTGAGCGCTGGGTTGGGTAAACGTTGATTTTATAAGTGTCCGGGTACAGATTAAATAACGCAATCTGACCTGGTGATAATAAAGCTTTGTACTGGTTCATATTGGCTTTAGTGACGGTATAAACCACTTTATCACCAGCAAAAGGATCTAAGTGGTGATCACCTGGTTTAAACCCAGCAGGTGCAGAGGTAATACCGCCATTCCAGGCCGGAATACTACCATCTTTATTGCCCGCTTTTTCGCCACCAAGCGGCGTTAAATCAGCACCTAACCGCGCGACTTGATCCGGGCTTATCTTGGCAGCTGCTGCACAGCTAAATACCAGCGCAATAGCGGTAGATAACAGGGTGAGTTTTTTCATAAGACTATCTCGTCCCTTATAATGAGTATTTGATGTTAAAAGACACAAAATCACGGTCTTCGGTATTGTTGGTGGTGCCTACGCCATCAAAGAAAGCGTTATAAGACACTTCAGCCGACCACTGGTTTAGATAATCCACACTCACGGCGTAACTCAGTGATTTTTTATCTTCTGAGAACATAAACAGTGGATCTGGCGTGATACCGTTCACGTCATGGGCAAAGGTGACCCGTTGTGACAGGTTCATTCCAGCCAACACGTTGTTGTAATCAGCTTTAGCCACCAAACGATAACCCCAGGCCGAAGCTGTCGGGAATGGGTTGGTTTCGGCACCATTGGAAATCGCAGTGTGCAGACCCAGTTTCGGGATCAGGTTTCCGGCAGCGTCTGTCCCCATCAGGGGATAACCACTACGGTCAGTATTTGGACCATTTAACCGCAACACACTTTGGTCCGGCATGTTATTGATTCTGATCACACCCACTTCACCTAACAAAGTGAAGTTATCAGCCATCAGCGCCGGCCCAAACAAATGGGTCACTGTGACCTGAGCTTGGGTGGTGTCAGCTAAAATATAGCCTTGGGCAAACTCACCTGGCTGCACTTTTTGACCATTGTAGCGACCAATTTGTGAAATTCCGGCAAAACCGCCACCAATGGCAGGTTGACCAATCGCCAACTGTTCAGGCATACCGGCATAGAGGATTTCTACGTCATCAATTTGCAGTGGTTCGTCCTGGCGGTAAGCCAGTTCACCAGCAATAGAGGTACCATCCAGGGTGGTGTTAAAACTGAATCCGTACAATTGAATATCTTCCGGATATTCAATCAAACCTTTAGACAAGGCTTTGAGGTTCTTCACATTTTCTTTATTGATATTACCGGCGTTTGCTGTCAGGTAAGCGATATCTGTTTGAATAGCAGCGGCACGGAAATCAGCAGCAATACCTGAGATCACCGGTGTGCGGCTGTGATAATTCATGTAATAAACAGCAAATTCTGTGTCATTTAGTTCAGGTGCAAAGTACTCAAACTTCACCCCATATTGACCACCATCTTCCGGTTCAATTTCACCGGCATCGCCATAAGGACGTAGCGTCACTTTGGTTGGATAAGCCAGATAAGCGGTTGGCATTAAATCCAGTTGATTCTTTGCCTGCGTCTTT
>Ga0209599_10000815_pt1 | contig 17598 bp, 21 predicted proteins | sample Shrwel_input2_FT_FD_187534 | JGI IMG/M metagenome (GOLD analysis project Ga0209599, IMG submission 187534) | Subsurface microbial communities from deep shales in Ohio, USA - Utica-3 well 1 S input2 FT (SPAdes) (version 2) ... | reverse complement strand
TTACAGGGCTGTTAAAGGTTAAAATAATTCTGTATTTTCATCTACTTTCATTTCTTCTTGCAAAAGAATATCCTTTGCTAAGTCAAAATATTTTTGTTCATGCTCCAAATCCGCCATATTATTGAGCTTTGCACCTTCTGTAAAAAAGTGTTCAAAACCCCTGCCTTTTGCTTTGCCCTGTATGGTGTGTTTGTCGAGAGCATAATCAGGAACTTCACGTTTTTCTGTGCCATGATTGCGAAAGAAATAACATTGCACATGGTCGACTATCCTACTTTTCTTTGCTCGTGCCAATAACAAAACCGCATGCACAATAAAAATCCGTTCACTTGGTTTTTCATTTTCCTTTTTACTGTACTCTTTTTGCTCTTTGTAGAGTTGGTACAAGGCTGAAATGTTTGCTGATATATTCGGTTCGGCTAATCCAATATCTTCACTGGATATGATTTTGATACGCCGCCACAAATACGCTTCAAATTTTGGGTACATTTCTATTGCCCAATAGATTGCGTCTTCTTCCAATCCCCTCCGAATGCTTTTTTGAAAAGCGGAGGATACAGCAAATAAGCTGTATCCTGTTTTTGTTACTAAAAACCTCATTTTTTACGTTTTTGGGGTTTGATTGAATATTCAAAATGTGTTTGGTGCATCACAATGGGTACACCTTCTCGTTGCAAACTTTTGATAAAGCTATCTGCCTCCCACGCTGTAAGCAACCGACTAGCTCCACCTGTTGGCACACACAAGACCGTTTCTTGATTTGGAAAAAATTGTGATTTGTGTGCTTTTTCGGTGCGTATGCGGTCTTCTTCTTGGGCAGCTTGCTTGCGTTTCTGTTCAGCTCGTTCTTGGGTTGCTTGTTGTTTCTGTTGTTTTGCGGTTTGTTCTTGCCGTTGTTTTGCGGTTTGTTGTTGGGCTTGGTTGCGGTCTTCTTCTTCCTTTTTGCGTTTAATTTCCGCTTGTGCTTTTCGCATTTGCTCCCCAAATTCACTAGCAATCGTATGTTTTTTAGCCTTTATGGAGGCTGTTTGCTTATGGGTATGAAAATTTGTGTTTGCAAATTGTTTTTTCAACTTTTCATATTCCAAGTTGATAGCCTGCATGGTAGCTGTCTTGCCGCCTTTGTCAGGGTGATTTTTTTTGCAAAGTTCTCGGTACGTTTGTTTGAGTTCCTCGCCATTGCGGACATTCATGAAATACGTCATCTTACAAAAGTGTGGGTAAGGGTGTGAAATTCGTTTTTTGTTTCTTGGCAATTTCTAGCTTGATTATCCAACAGGCAGCCGCATGAAAAAGCGTAAAATTTTTGGTGCTGTACTGTTTTCCTGTTTCGTTGTAAACCTCTTCAGGCAATTTGCGGGCTGCCTGAAAAGTACCATGGTCAAGCTTGGTAATAAATCCTAAAAAATCCGTTTCAGGAAGTCCAATATGTGTAACAGCTTCATTATACATATCTGTTGCTAGTGTGTATTGCATAGTAGTTTTAGCTTAAAAAAGAACAAGGTTTTTACGAGTGCGTAGAGCTTGTTCTTTGGGTGAATGATACCATTTCCAAGCTTTAATCAGTGCCTTAGAAAACAGTAAATTTTCCGATTTATGAAAAAGCCATGCTTTTTTCATAACCCTTGATAAGTTTGCCTTTTTGACTTTCATTAAGGGGGATACTTCCTTTTTGTACATGGAAATTGCATACATAATTTGTAAAATAAGTAAGTTTAACTACTTGATTAATAAGTAGTTGTGTTATTTTTGATAGTGTAATGTTCAGCATAGTTTCCAAGAAATAAAAATAAATAAACATTTATTTTTAGTCTTTTTTTAACCATATAAATAAAGATTGTATCTTTTTTAAAGGATACAATCTTTATTTATTGATACTTAAAAAGGACATTCTTCGCTACTTACTTGATTGATACTAGTAAGGTCGGCAAGGTATTTTTTAACAAATTTTTCAGTTAAGCTAAAATTTGTAAGGGCTTCAAATTGTTGCATGAGGTCTTCTTTTTGAAGCTGTATTTCATTCTTATAGGTGTTTTTTCCTTTTGGATAGGTGCAAATAAATTCAACCAGGTCATTTTCTGTAATTTCCTTGGCATAGTCTTCACTCATTCGAGTTGCTTGGACATCTAGTGTCCAATAGTCATTTTTGGAGAAGTAATTTTTTTTGAGTTGGCTTGTCAGGTGGTTTCTGTCGCCCCATCTGCAAAAACTTTCTTCGCTTGTTGGTTGCAATTCTTCCGCTATAATTCCCGCAATACTTGTATAGCTTTTTGGGTCATTTTCTAGCACTTGACTATATGCATGAATAATATCAAAAATATTGTTGTATTGCAGGAGTTCAATCATTATATTTTTGTAATCCCTTTCGTCCATGCGGTTCATCATGGCATTTAATGACACCGTTTTTGCAATTCTTTTTGCCCGAAGTTGGTATTCTTCAAACGTCATTTTGTCTTTGTAGAACAATTCATATTTTGCAGTTTTCATACCTTTAATTCCTTGATTGTTAAGTGTTTATGTTAATTTGATAGTGTAATGTTCAGCATAGTTTACAAGAACCCAAAACAGTTGCACAATTATTTTTACCAAAAACAGCTATTTTTTTGCAAAAAAAAAGGTATCATTTTTTAGTAAAATGATACCTTTTAAGCAAACTTTATGCGGATAGAATGAGTCAGTGGACGTTAAAATAAGAATGGAATTGGAACGGAATGAAACTTGATTTATGGGCAAAAAATGATGCTATAATATTTCCATGTTTTCAATAGCATCAAATGTTTTTTGCATATTTTCATACTCAAAATCATCAACTTCAAATAATTCTATTTCGGCAAAAGCCCGCCAAGCATTTACTACGTAGCCTGTAAATGGATTTAAAAAAGTAACATGAACATCTTTGCCTGAATAATTTGGCTTTCCAAGCACAGCCTCTAATCGTGCTAAACCAGCAGCATGGTACGTTTTGCCATTCAGCAAGTTACTTTGATTGTCTAAATCTCTAAAAAAATAGTTCATCGTTTTTTTTCCTAAAAATAGCCATTTCCCCCTAAAACGGCAAATTCATACTCATTTCAAATTCACTTTTATTTTTCCGCACAGGGTTACTATTGCCTTTCAACTGTATTGCATCACCAAACTTTGACCGCAAATAATGGTAATGTTGTTCTAACAGGGCAGTATTTCGCACCCCTGCCAAGCCGCCTTCGTTGGTGAATGTCTTGGCAAACGTAAAGCAATACCGCATATCTTTGTAAACAGTTCGATGATAATAGGCATTGAGCAACGAAATAAAATAGTCGCCATTAATTTTCATCGAACAGTCCCAATACAACTTGCTACCACTCAACAAGCCTGTTGCACCCCCAAGGACAAAGCCTGTGAGTTTGATAGGCTCATGAGCATTGTAAGTCAAGGGGTTAGGGTCTTTGGCAAATCCAAACAAATAACTACCTGCCATTCTTGCCGAATAAGCCGTATTTTCTATAATTTCTCTAACTAAGTCTTTATCCTTAATTTGTGGATTTGCTTTGTCATAGAGTTGCCTAAAACCTGTGCAATCGTCATCAAGAAAAAAGCAATTATCAAAATTTTGTCTAATCCATTCCAATTTTGGAGGTAAACCAATGATAGTATCAGGGTGAGCAACAATTTCAGTAGTTGGATTATATTTTTTATATTCCAAATATTGACTATCAGGCACACACAAAATCCCATGTTGCACAACTTTTGTAGTTAGCACATTTGCAGCTCGTTTGTGCGAAGGAATCACTATGTTTATGTTCATCATGCCTTGTTACAGTGGTCTAAAAACTTCTTAAAACTAATCACTTGACTTACGCCTGTGCGTTGTGTTTTGTAACATTTTTCGGCATCTAGTCCGAGCATGGTAAAAAAGCAATTCCTATCTATCTCATTATCAACCACAATCACCACCGCATCATACTTTTCACTAAATTTCTGCACAATCGGAAATTCGGCTTCTGGTTCTTCGTCCAGGTCAGGCACATCAACACAAAAAAAGTCTTCGTCCATCCCCATAAACTCGTTATCAATGTCCGCATAATCAGCCAACAAAATATCTTTTTCCCATTCGCCTTCATGAACATTACTGGCTAAAATAATTTCCTTCCGTTCTTGGTCAGTCAAAGGACGGTTTGGAGTTCGCACATCTATCTCCTCTTCGCCACGTCCCAACGCCATCAGAGCAAAATGCCGCTTGTTAAAGCTAAGAAGTGTGTTATCAACATCAATCGTAGGAATTTCAAAAACTCCTAACTTTTTGATTTTTTCTTGCAACCGTTTGCGACCATCTTTCTTGATTTTGCCAAACGGATTTTTTTCCAACGGCTGTAAGTCTTTTACGAGCCGTTTTTCTGTACGCCATGCTAAGTGTTCCATCTTACTTGTGTTCTGCTATTTTTTGGAGTAATTCATTTTTTTCTTGTTCATACTGTTGCTTTTTTTCCCGCCATGTACGCACAACCCCTTCCCCTGCCTGTGTACATTCCGTAAAATTGTTGAGTTTTGCACTGTATTCACGCAATCGCCGTTTGACACTATCCAACCGACTTGTCAGGGCTGCCCTAGAGTTTGGTAATTCGTCTAATGCAGTTGTCCACGCTGGAGGCAAATACCCATGCGTATCAAAATTGGCTTTGTGCATATATATCATGTCGATGGTTTCGGAAAGCAACAGAATTTCCGAAACCGTTTGTTCTAAGGCTTGCGGCTTGTCTTGAAGCTCAAAAAGGCTGTTTGATAACTTGCGTTTTCGGGCAGTCAGTTGCCCAGCTTCGACTAACTTCCCTTGCAAAATCGGTGGATAGTGTTCAGGATAGTTCGCAGAGGTTGTTTTTAGCGGTGCAACCTCAAAAACTTCCTGTTCAGAGGTTTCAACGGTTTTTGAGGTACTTACTTTTACAACCAATTCAGGCTTTGAAAGCAGGCTGCTGTTTCGTTCTGCTTGTAAAAAATGCAAGAGTTTCGTCGCATGCTTTTTTTGGTGCAAGGCTGCTAGTTGAAACCGCAAATCAGGACGCAACTGCTCTAACATGGCAAGTTGTGCAGCATAGTCTGTACCCGCCAAACATGCTGCATACTCCGCATACTTAATCACTTGGCAGGGCTTTTTTACCTTCTAAATTTGCGTAAATCCGTTCATAAAATTCACGTTGTTCTATCAAGTCTGCCTTGTGTTCGGCGTGCATTTTATTGATGAGTGCGGTATGTTCGTTGTGCAATTCCTTGACCATCAGAATAAAATCACCCTTCACTTCTTTGACAGATGCAATAAATTCGAGCTTTGTGTCCTTAATTTCTTGCCGCATTTCTTTTTCTTCTATCCGAGCATCTTCATCACGTTTTTTCAACATATTCCGCAATTCGTAACTCACGTAGAGTAAAATAGCAGACGGACTTAATTTGCTGGCAATGTCCACAAAATTCAATGTGCCATCGACATTCGTTGGCACATCAAGCAACACATTTACCAACGGCAACACCATGAGCATACCCCCCAACACAACAGGTGTATCAAACACCTTTTCAACAATTTCTAAACTCATCTGGTTTTTGGTTTATTTTTTAAAAGAAAAAGTTTTGCGTCCTTCTTGGTTACAAAAGTTCGTTTGTCTGCGAACCGTTTGTTGATAGCAAGGACTATTTTTATACTTGGGCAAATTTTCTACGTTTTCATCGAGATAGCTTTGCAAAGCATGTTCATAACTTTTTGCGTCTGTTCGCAACTGTTCACGCAACTGTTCGACGGCTCGGTAGTCTGTACTTTTCTTGGTACTATCCACCGAAGTATATTCTTTCAAGTACAAATTGCCATTTTCCAACACAACATCCAAATAGGCAACCGACCGAAAAAGAGTTTCGTAAGCCAACAACGGCTGCACAAAATCACGCAACAGGGTTTCATACTCCGCAGGGTAGATAGCCATGTTTACGGTTGTAATCCCACCATCAAAGGCTAATTTATCGGGAATATATGCCTTTAAATCGTAAAATAAGGGACTGCAAAGCACGTTTTTGATATACAAGTCTTCTACTTCCTTGATTTTTGGACGAATTGCTAAATACGTCTGACGGCTTTGCACCAAGGGCATCAACGCCGCATATTGTGCCGCATGCCGAATAAAAAGGTGTGTGTTTTGCGTGTAACTTGGTGATGTGAGCCATTCGGGGTACTGTTTTTGAGTTTGTTCAAGAAATACCAAAATTTCCTCCGCCGTTTCGTAACAACGCTTTGAAAATTTTAGCTGCAAACTTGCCATAGATTTATCCGTGCTTGGACGTGAACTATGTCCGCTATCATCGAGGGTTTGCTGTACGCCCAATTCGGAAATATGATTTTGCAAGTCATGCAACGAATCATCAAGCAAAAAACGACACAAGAACTTTTGACACAACGGAAATAAGGCTGCAAGGGCTTCATTTTCAGGGGCATCTAGGCTATCCGTTTTGTAGGCGACAAGGATTTTTTCGTATAAAACAGCCCCCAACAACGATTTTAGCTTGGCTGTCCCATCTTCCAAGAAGGGCGTAAAGGTTGAAAAACTTAAATTTTTGTGGATACGAACATATTTCGTAACCTCTTTTGTGCTTGATACTAACATACGCCTCTGTCCAACATGTAACTAATTAATTCATTGGGCAAATATAAAATATTTATTTATATATTTGCATCCTTAGTAATTTAAAATAATACCCAAATGGATATTTTTAACAATCCACGTATCAAAGAAACGGTGCAGAAATGGTGCGAGCTGACAAAAGAACGTGTATTGGGCAACTTAAAACAACGAAGTGTTATCGCACAACTTCCGTTGATATCAGGCGTAGATTTTGAAATACGTGTACACCAAGATACGCTACAAATTAATTTTTCATTTGAACGAAAACCTACGATTGTTGTCGTTTCAAAAGAAGGCGGCAAGAATTTTTTGAAATCCGTAAAGCTAGGTATTCTTGTGCCGTTAAGCGTTGTCGACCCCTTGACAGACACCACAAAACCCTTTTTAGGAAAAGACAGAGGAACTTCAAAACTTGGATTTCTTCGCAAAGCTGATGTGTACGAACGGATAAAAACAACCTACGCAGACGAACTGACAAGCAATATTATCGAAGAAATTCCCGAAATTGCAGGAAAAATTTTAATAACAGGACTTTAAAAAAGTTGTAACTAGTTAATTGTAAATTGTAAGTTGTAAATTATAAGATGACAACTTACAGCTAACAATTTACAACTTACAATTTACAATTAACTTATGTGAAGTTGGAACCATGGCAGAACGCAAAGTAATTACCGTAGAGATAGATGGGCAACCCGCCGCTAACTCCTTAAAACAATTAGAGGCACAGGCTAAAAATTTGAAAGAAGCCTTACGAAATCTTAATCCTGATGTTGATGCAGATAAAATTGCAGCCATTCGCAAACAATACGAAGGCGTACAGCAACAAATCCAAAACGTCCAACAGGCTACAGGCTTAGTTCGTCAAGCTACATCTTCCTTTGGCGACACGTTGGCAAGCATTGGAAAGGCTGCCTTTTGGTTGGCTATTTTGCAATTTGTCTATGAATGGGCAAAAGCATTTATTGGCGTTACGCAAGAAGTAGCCAAAACCCGCAAAGAAATTTCGTTGCTTACAGATGCCACAGGAAAAGACTTAGACGACTTGACAACTCGTGTAACAGCAATCGGCAAAACCTTTGGAGCTGATTACAAAGAAGTTATCAAATCGGCAAATTCAGTCGCAAAGGCTTTTGGCATTACGCAAAAAGAGGCTTTTGAATTTATAGAAAAAGGGTTTATCGCAAATGGTGAGGCTTTCACAGATAAATTAAAAGACTTACAAGAATTTCCTACGCAATTTGATAATGCGGGGATGAGTGCTGAAAAATATTTTAAAGTGCTTAATCAAGAAATTAAAGGTGGCATTCTTGACAATAAATTGCAAGACACGTTAAAAGAACTTGAATTGTCTATGGAACTTACAAAAGCCCAGCAAGATGCCTTAGTAGCTGCCTTTGGTCAAGATTTTACAAACAAATTCTTTAAAGATATTGATACAGGGGCAATAACGACTGAACAAGGCTTGATGCGAATGGTAACAGAAGCCCAAAAAACAGGCTTGTCGATTACTACCTTAAAAACTTTAACGGCTGATGTGTTCAAAGGAGCAGGTGAAGATGCAGGTGGATTAGTTAAAGTAGTTGATAATATGACACAGGCTTTTGATAGAAGTTTGGATAGTACAAACGACTATGCCAAAGGCAACAAAGCAGCCTTAGACTCCGCAAAAGTGTTAGCGGCTGCACAAAACGACTTGGCAAGTGTGTTAGAAAAACAAAATGGAACTTTTCAAAATTTTGCCAATCAAGGATTAGCTATTGCGGCTAAACTACTTACGGTGGTGATAGAAAAAGTTTTTTCTGTGGGTGAATTACTATATGATGCTGCCAAAAGTGTAGGCGAATTATTAAAATCGTTTGGTTTATTGAACGAAAAAACAGACTTAGCAGCTACGTTGATTTCTGTTTTATCTTTTGGCTTAGATGCTATGTTAATTCCTATTCGATTAATCGTTGTAATCGTTAAGGGAGTTGCTGATGCTTTTACATTTCTTACAAATGTTGTTCAGACTTATGTAAATAGTTCGCCAAATTTGATGAAAGTATTTACAACTATTAGTGAATATTTGGGTAAAATAGGCTGGGCAATAGGTCAAGTTATAGCAGGGTTTGACGAACTTTTTAGGAAAGTTGGTATGTTGCCAGATAAAAAAGTTCTTGATGTAGCTGTTAATAAAACTGAAACTGAAACTAAAAAAACAGAAATTGCCACAAAAAAAGACAGCAACGCTTTAACAGATGCCGAAAAAGCAGCCCAAAAACAACGTCAAGAAGCTACCAAAAAAGCCAACGAAGATGCAGCCAATGAAGCTAAAAAATTAGCAGAACAACAACAAAAAGACGAGTTAAAAGCCTATGAAATTCGTGAGCAATTACGCATCAAAGCCATTTCAGACGAAACAACAAGGCAAAAAGAAGAACTAACAGCCAAAGCCTTAAAAGATGCACAGGAAATTAGGAAACTAGAAATCCACGAACTAGAAAAAGCCGATTTGATAAAACAAGTGGCTGAAAACCTAAAAAATGAGTTAAAAGCTATTGATGACAAGGCGTATGCCGATAAAATAAATTCGCAAAATCAACGAGTCGGACAAACACTCGAAGAACTCAATGCTGACAAAAAAAGTCAAGCAAATGCAGATGTTACCAATGCCGAACTAAGCAAAGACCCCCAAAAGATTTTTAAAGCAAAACTAGCACAATTAGCCACCGAAAGAGAGATAGAATTACAAAACTTGGAATTGTCGGAGGCTGCAAAAAATGAGATAATTGCCCATTACACGCAAGAAGAACTTGCGTTGAAGAAAAGCAAACTTGATGTGGAAAAAGCAATGGCTAATCAAGCATTTGATTTGGGCGAGGAAACGTTGGCGAATTTAGCGGAAGTGTTTGGCAAACAAAGTGCATTAGGAAAACAAGCCTTACAAGCTGCCAAAGTAATGAACACAGGGCAGGTGGTCATGAACAGTATTGTTGAGATTTCTGAAATTTGGAAAACAACGGCAAGCATACCTGTTGTTGGGCAACTAATTGGGGCTATCAAAACCGCAGCAGCCGTTGCAAGAGCAGCAGCAGCCGTTTCGCAGCTATCAAGTACCAAGTTTGCTGATGGCGGTTTGTTACAGGGCAATAGCCACGCAAACGGAGGGATTCGAGGAACAGGAAGGTTTGGCAACTTTGAAGCAGAAGGCGGCGAATTTTTTGTGAATAAACAAGCAACCGCAAATAATCTGGGTGCATTGCACACCTTGAACAGCTACGGAAAAACGGTGCAATTTGACCTTGTGCCACGTATAAAGTTTGCGATGGGTGGGCAGTTGCCAAACACCACCCCAACCATTCCGAGTGCTGCCCTCTTTCAACAAGCCACCAACTTTGACGGACTTACCCAAAATTTGAATGAAAATTTTGCCATGTTGTCCAACCAACTCGCAGCCTACGAAGGCAAAAAAGTTACCTTAGTTTACACAGAGTTAGAAGAAGTTGCAGCTACTGTTGCAAAAATAAGAAGCAACTAAGAGCAAATTCCTGCCTTCCTACACCGTCAAAAGTTCTACCTCTGCCACCAACTCATGCCCTGTTTTGTGCGTGAGTTGTACCCGCAATTTTTTGATAAAATACGTTTGATTGTCAATGCGTACTTTTTTTGACAAATCCAATGCGGCAAACTCTGTCAAGGATAGATATATTTTTCGTTTAACAAGTTGGGCACGATTCATAAAGGCTAGGAATTTTCGCCACCGTTTGTTGTACAAGCCAAACGTATTGCTGGCATCAGCAACGCCCCAATGCAAGGTTTCATCATGGGTAGAAAAACTACTTACGGATTTACCGTTATAAAAACCCCCATCAAACAACAACGCTGCCGATTTTGGCGAATTGCCACGCAGTCCCCACTGTTGCGTAACGTCCTCTTTGTGGTACTTAATTTTGTCGTAATTTGGCAACGAACTCCACCACCCTGTAAAAAAACAAGGCTGTTCAGGGGTTTGCGGTTGGTCGTCATGCCAACGCACATCTAAAAAAGTAAGTGCCGATTTAATGACTGTTTCGCCCTTGCCTAGCACCAATGAACTGTAACTTTGCTGGTTGTGTCGTTCAAATTGTGTCTGATAAGCGGCAGAACTAGCTGGACTTGCCAGCTTGAATGTATGCCCTTTTTTAGCATTTTCGGGGACTGTTACGCTGTACTTGGGAGCTGTTGAATAGGTTGTTTGTGCTTGTTCCGACAAAATGGTATTCATGGCTCGGATGGTTACAATTTTTCGCACATGGTCTAGTGTGATGTACAAACAAAAGAGTTTCGAAAAACTATCCAACCAATCTAGCAAGGTCATGGCTGGAAATTTGTCTTTGTAAAAGAAAAAATACTCTGGAAACGCATACAGCCGATTACTTGATGAAGAAATATCATTTCCAAAATTGATAAAAGCAGGATTACTATGATTGTTAGCAAAAAATAACAGGGCTATGGAAGGTTCTTGCAAAAAATCACTTTCCAACCTATACCCAAAAGTTTTTACCAAAAATTCAAGCCCTTTTTTCACATTGAGTTGCGGGCTTGTAACACTCAAATCATCAATGATGTCGTAACTTCCTGCCGTATGCCGATTGATGGGCATCGCAAACGCATCGTCATCTTGGGGAATCATGGTTAATTCCGTATATCGAAAAATGAAATTAGCAGGATTTGCATCCACAAAATCAATCCATTGTTTGCTCCGTATATCGTAAGTTGTCGCATTGCCCACCGCATACTCAAACACACAAATAGCTTTTTCATCGTAGGTAGCTTCAGGCACCACATAAAACGGCTTTGTCGGAGAAACTCTTGTAATTCGAAAATTTGTAAAAACTTGTGAGTAACTTCCTGTAATTTCTATGACATCAGCATGCCCATTGTTGCGCGCAGAATCCGCATTAATAAGTCCAGCCAATACGTTCAAGGTAGCTAAGATGTCTGTTCTCGAAACGCCAATAATTAGGGTTTCGTACCAAAACCCCGACACATCTACCCTTACCAACGAACCTGATAAGCCCACTGGATTTGATGTATTGGCTAGGCTTAGCAACAATTCTACGTACCAATCTGTTTGCGTAGTTTGCCAAACATAGCCAAGCTCTGTGAGTTCTGTCATTTTACGAACAGCTAACCAAGCTAGTTTCCGATTTGTTTGAATAGCTACGGATACCTCAGCTTCGGTAGCTCCCAACAGCACCAACTCACCCACAAGCACCAACACGCCATGCACAAAAACAGAAACCATTTTTGCTACCCATGGTGTAGACGTATTGATAAAACTCGGAAAGTCCAACGCCACATCATTTGTCGCTGTCCTGGGCAATGTCAGCGGATAGCTATACGATTTCGCTAACTCATTCACATTCCCAACCATTACATTATTGAGTTCTAAATTTAGGGCTACATTTTCTGTCGTATCCAACAGTTCGCCACTTTCCAACACCATTTTTAGCATCCTTATAGGCTTTTAAATTTTTTTTCTAAGGTTTCTAAATAACTCATCATGGTTTTTGTAATTGCTTTTTGATGCTGACTTTCTAAGTCAGTCAGTTGCTCTACTAAATCAACTTCATAGGTCAACGATTCAGGAATCGTCAACTTGATAGGGGTTTCTGTGTCAGCCATCGCAGCCACATAAAGTGTTAAGATTGAAATTCGCTGCACCAACTCATTTGCCTGCATTAGGGTTGTAATTTCCATAGATGTTATTTTATGCGTAAAAAAAACTAACTTGTAACAGGGGTATCGTCTTCGTACTTCCAACAATTATCCGCCCCAAATGATGTTTCATAGCCGAAATAATTCGTTAAGAAGCCGTCAAAGCCTGAAATATAATCTTTTAAAACAGTTCCTTGTTTGTCATCAAATTTGTAATGACTCACAAAATTTGGCACTGCACTGGGCAGCACCCCCCCATAACTCGCACGGTTTGTATACAAGGAATCTAGTTCGGTCTGTGCAAGTGCCCGATTAAAAATTTTTAAATCTCGAATGATTTGAGTAAGCTGAAACCCAGGATTTCCGTACATATACGTACCAATCGTTTGCGTACCATACGAAAGCGGATTGACAGTTTGAAAGGGAGCACCACTCACCTCATCGACAATCCCTGTTAAAAATGTGCCATCGTAACGAAATACAATAAAAATATCCGTTCCATTGACCATGGGTTTTGATGCCAGCGACTGTACCCAGCACAAACTTATCCCATCCTCTGTCATGGCTAAGAAGTTTGAAAGAGACCCATCAGTCATCAAGGTAGAAAAACCGAAATTCGGACTTACTTGGCTCACTGTATTCACTTTTTTTACTATAAATACAAGTGTCCATGATGCGTAATAAGGCTTATTATAGAAGATAACACGTCCAAAATTTGTGGTTTTGAAACTCAACCCTTTTGCGTTTGGGGGCGGTGGTGGTGGTGGCGGCGGAGTAGGCAAGCCAAAGGTAGCCCTATTCAAGTCTTTTGTGTATAAATCAACATCATAGGCATACGTTCCTGAAAAAACATAGCCTAGAAGTTCATTGTTTTTTTCGGAATAAACAGCTTGAATACTCTCTATGGTTAGGGGCAAAAAGCCTTTATCCGTAATTTCCCAAATTTCCTTACTAATAGCTGCATCTTGCAACGCATCAGCAAAACCAGCACCTAACCACCCTGTAGCGGCTGTTAGTTTGCGTTTGCCAGCTTGCTCACCCATAAAATTCTCCCCATCAAGCAGCCTAAAATTTTTCCCATATACTCTTTTGAGGACTGTTTTTTTGCTCGTAAGTTCTTCTTGAATAGCCCCTGTACAAAAAAAAGTTTCGTACCCTCCTAACGAATTGCCAAACAAAAATTGTCGTTTTTCGAGTTCGGGTTGGTCTATAAGGGTGTAGGTAAGCACTTCCGAAATTCGAAACGTTGCATCGGCTGCTTTAGACACCCACACACTGTACGAAACAACGGTTTTACCACCGAGTTGGTTTGCAAAAATAGCCAATGCTGCAACGCCTGTGGGAATGCAGCTAACTTTTTCATTCGTTGCAAAAGTACGGTATGCAACAAAATCACTTGTTGTACCATCTGTGTAGTGCAGCAATACATGTACATCAATGGTTGGCACATCAAGACGTACATTGTAAAAGTAGAGAAAATCGGGCACATCAGGGCTTGCGGGTTTTTCTAACGCAGTTGAGGTTAGAAATTTGTAGTCCGTAAAAAGCCATTTGTACTGTTTTTCATAGCTAAAATCGTCTGCATCTAAGCCCGCCGACAAACTCAACACCGTTTCAGAGAGTAATCCACTCGAAACACCTTCTATAAACTCTTGAAATTGTACCGTAAATTTGAAGGGTTGTGCTGTGAGGCTTGGCGAATTTTGGCTAAAAGTTGGTAAGTGGCTCTGGTTTTCAAAAAGTTTTTTTTGCGTCATACTTTCTAAAATTCCATCTATCTCGAAGAGCAAAATCCCCGAAGAAGTTGGGCTTTGTGCTTGCTTAAACACATAGCTGTCGCCAACTAAATTCACTTGAACTTCGACAAAATAATTATCGTATGTAGCAAAATTGGTAGCTGCTTGAAGCTCGTACCAAACCTTGTTTTTACTCCATGCGAGTTTGGACGTATTTACGGAACTGCCTAAAAGTGTTATCATAGTTCTTTATCTAATTCGTATGCTTTCTCCACTATATAGGGTGTTTCGCAGATAGGCGATGGCATAAAAAACGACCTCATTTTTCGTGGCTGTCAATTTTACAAAGGCTCTTTCTCCGTTGGCAACAAACATGTCTTTATTTACTTTTACAGGGTTATCATCGACAAACACTTCCCAACCTAACGTATCAAAATTTGTAGGGTTGATGACAGCTAATGTAACATCAAAACTACCTTTTTTAGTATTTTCAACGCTAAATTGCAAGATAGTTTCTTCTGCTAATTCTGCTACCATCTTATCATTCCACACAGCTAACTCACAACTAGTTACAGAAACTTCAAGGCTAAACATCACCCGCCAACCGTACAAATTATCATGCGTAAATCCTCGCACACATTCGCAACTTATATCGGGAGCTTCCACGACAAAAGCATCTGTCGTTACTAATTTTTGGATAAAGTCTTTGGCAATGGTTTCACATGCATTGCTGACAAAATCCTGATAACTATCGTCATCGACCTCCGTCGTTGCCAAAATTGAGAAACTACCTTTAAATACTTTTTTCAAATCTTGACCATCTCCACTATAAAATATTGTAGGACATTCAAGCATCAAAATAGGATACTCAATTTCAGTTGGTTGAAAAGACTTTAACCGACTTTCGTTCATAAAGAAAAAGCCTTGCACATGGTCATGAGCTTGGGCTAAGGTGTGAAAGTAAAATATGTACTCTGCTATGCTCATAATTTTTCTATTCTTTCTTTTGCCCCCAAAAAGTATTCTTCATTAATCTCGTAACCTATTGCATTGCGTTTTAGGTTACGAGCTGCAATTATTGTACTTCCACTGCCCATAAATGGGTCTAAAATTAAATCTCCTTCCTTTGAAATTAAGCATAAAACTCTTTCTAATAAATCTATTGGCTTTTGTGTTGGGTGAATACTATCGTAATGGTTACGTATAACCTTTAAAATAGATGTTTGAAAATCAAATTTGTAACGGATAATGCTTTTTTCATTCATTCCAAAACATATACCTTGCATAACAGAGCAACATCTATTTTGCTTATCTATATCAGAACTAATGGTTAAATCTGTTTTATTCCAACTATCTGATTTATCTCTAATTATAGATTTTTCATTCATACCATTTTGGATAGCATTAGCAACAGTAACGCATCTATTTAGATTTCCTTTATTTTCACTCGATGTAGCTTTATGTTTTGTAAAATAATCCGATTTTAAAAATTGTGGAATATTATTTTCTAAAAACTCCACGACAGCATCGAAATTTTTCGTATTACTAAAAACTGTTTTTAATCTTTTAATATCTTGAACAATACTAGGAATATCATGTGCTTTCATTTTTAAGTAAGGAACTTTTACTTTTATAATTTTAGCCTTACCTTTTGAGTGTATAGAAATAGTTTCATGTACACGGCTAATAGACATCAAGGGACTGGTGCAATACCCTTTATCCCATACGATTTCTTCTTTAAACTCATAACCCATATCTGCTAACATAGTATTCCAACGATAAAAAGAACTACCACGCCCAAACAAGGCAATAAAACCGCCTTTTTTTAGCACCCTATTTGCCTGTGCAAAAAATGCTTTTTCATCAAAATCTACTTCAAGTTTTTGATTTTTCAAATATTTATAAGGAGGGTCTGTAAAAATACAGTCCACCGAATTATCTGGCAATTCTTGCATTGCAAGTATGCAATCTTTATTATTTATTTCTATCATCTCCTATCTCCTGTTTGCTTTTTCTTGGTGTCTTTTTTGGGCTTGGTATTCCTTTTTCTTTTTTACTAAAAATTGCAAAACCTCGTGTAGATTGGTAAATTTGACATCTTCTAACGTACCAAACGTTTTTGTTTCTGCCACAGTCATCAGCGTATAGCCCCAACCACCGCCCAAATCCTCGCCATCTCCATCCTCTTCAAAAGCCTGTGCATACACGTCTGAAATGTATTCTTTTGTTGCCATAAAAAAACTTAATGCCGCTAATTTGTAGCTTATATCAAGTTTTTGAAAAGCCTTTGCCGTTTCAAAGGTTTGGTCAGTATTCATTTTTACTCGTCTATCTCCATAAAGAATAGCGTTGTCAATTGGACGAAATAAGACTGCGGTCAATTTTTCCAAATACAAGCTATCACTTTCATAGCTTTGCAAGAGGTTATCGCATACCACAAACTCGGCAATACAAGAGCTTTGCATTTTTTCTTGGGGTGCAACATAGTCAGTTCCTTCAAACTCAAATTTCTCAAACAAAGGCTTAGCTGTCAAAGGATTTTGAAACCAATTTAGACAGCCCAAAATTTGAGAAAATTGCACATCATTACACAAACTTACTGCCTTGTGTTGCTTTGTGGTAAGCAAGGCATCTAGGAAAGCCGTTTGCTTTGCTAGGTCGGTGAACTCTGCAAACCGACAACGGAGCAAAAGTTTGCGTTGCTCCATATTTAGTTCAGCGAGGCTTGAAGGCAACTGAAAAGTTGTTTTATTGATAAGGATTTTATGCATTAGGTCAATAAAGCTACCATTGTTCCTGTATATTCAATCAACTCGGTTTTAAGGTTTTTTGCAGAAAAAGACATCGTTTTTTGGCTTGTCTGTCCTTTCTGTTTTTTGCCTGTTTTGAGTTGGCTTTTATAACAAACCAATGGGGCAAATTGCTCGCCGATAATAAATTTTTCGCCTTTTTCAGTTTCAACGACAGCAATCAGATGTACACCTGTTTCATACGTTTTCGTAGCTTCAAGTAAAGTAGCTCCTAAATCAACTAACCATGTATCAAGCATTGCTTCACGATAACCAGTTTCTGTGATTGTATCATATTCAAAATCAACAGTTAATTCTGATTGATTGGTATTGCAATTAAATTCCTTAAATACTTTTGTAGCAATTTTAGGAATAGATGTAACGATACCAGCCGAAACTGACCAACTCAACCAATCAATATCATCAACAGGAATAAAATAAATTTGCCCAACTCCTGCAATATTTAAAAAATTACATTTCTTTTTTGGGGTACTCGAAATTGTACATGCCATGTTAGCCTCCTTTTTTGGTTTTAGGTTCAGGAGAAGTTTCAACAACCTCTACAAATATTTTTTGTCCTACGGTTTCTAAGACCGCAAACACCGCTTCTTTGTGTGCTTCAAAGTCTTTTACCAAGTCGGTTTCAGTGAGTTCTGTGCTAGAATCCACGAGAAAGCCTTTGCACGCATTGAACCTGTATTTTTTACCATTCACTTCAAAAATTTCCATGTCTTTCCCTTATGCGTTAGTTAATAC
>Ga0209599_10000814_pt1 | contig 17605 bp, 14 predicted proteins | sample Shrwel_input2_FT_FD_187534 | JGI IMG/M metagenome (GOLD analysis project Ga0209599, IMG submission 187534) | Subsurface microbial communities from deep shales in Ohio, USA - Utica-3 well 1 S input2 FT (SPAdes) (version 2) ... | reverse complement strand
AAATATAGATTGTTATTTATTTACAACTATAAAAGTTCTAAATGATGTGTGGGAAAAGGGATATGGGGTGAATTTTAAAAGAGCTAAACGATATATGTTTGATTATAGTAAATTAGATTGGTTTTATCGTTTAGATTGGGGAATTTCACATAGTTGTTTTAATTATGAACCATTTGGATATTCAATATTTCAAGCGGTTGATTATGGAAAACTACCTATATTGAGTAAAGATTGGTTGAAAGATTTTAGTTATCCGTTTAGAGCAGAAAGTAAAACAGAGTTTGAAGGAACGGTGCAATGGATTAAAAATAGTAATTACGAATATAAAAAACATTGGTTCAATAAATTAAAAGAAAAAATGTTAGAGTATTCGAATAAAGATAAATGGGTTAATAGTTTATTAGATATTTATAATAGTTAAAGAAATAAAAAAGGAATAATATGCCACTACAAAATTTAAGTTTATCAAACTTATATAGAGCAACAGCAGGTACACCAAGACTTGGTGCAGTATCATCATCATTAAACGCAGCAAATGGAATGGCAGGTACAGCAGTATCTATGAGTTCATTTAATATGAATAGTGTTACAACAACATTACCATTTACATATATAGTAGAAAATACATCAGAAAATGTAACATTTGCATTTACAGATGGAGGTTTAGCATTTAATAACAGAATAAGAGGTGTAGCAGCCAATTATTTTGTAACGGTGGATGATAATTCATATTTTACAATTGGTTCCGCTGGTGCAACAACTGCAATTAGTGCAAAAAACACACCAAATAGTCCAACTTATAGTGGTAGTAACGGTACAAGTTTAACAGCATTTTATGAAGATGGTTATAATGCAACAGCTACTGGTAATTATGGATTTATAAATAGAACATCTAAAACAATTTATTCAGTAGATAGTTACAACTCTATTAACTCGGATGTTTTATGTGTTAGTACAGATACTAACATTTTATTAGCAGATGGAACATCAGTTGAAGCAGGTGATTTATATGTAGGTGATACAATTAAAACATTTGTACCTGAAGGAATGCCATCATGGTTACCTGAAAATGATTTAGGTGAATGGTATTGGTGGTATCATACAACTGGTAGTGCAGGAGAAGTAGTAGATGCAACAGTTAGTAATATCTATTTTTCATTTATTGATCAATATGTATCAATTAATGATGGTGCAATTAAAACAACACACGCACATCCTTTCTATGCTTGGGATGCAATTACAAATACATACCAATTTACAAGAGCAGAAGATGTAGCAGAAGGTGATAAATTAATTAAATATAATAATTTAACTGGATTAATTGAAGAAATTGATGTTATAAATGTTGAATTCCATAATAGAAATTTAGAAATTGCAACAATTACAGTAGATGTTGCACATACTTTCTTAGCAAACGGATTTGTTTCACATAATAAAGGAGCAGCAACTGCACCAATACCATGGCGAAATTTAGTATGTTATTTAGATCCACAATTTGCAAACTCATACAACGCATCAGGTCAAAGAGATTTAAATGATTTAAGTGGAAATACAACTGGTTTTAACTTACTTGGTGGTAATTCAAATCCTGCAAAAGTAGCACCGGTATTTAATACATCAACTCCAAAATCATTAACATTTGCAGCTAATAAATTAGGTGTTAAACAACCTGGAAACCCAACTGGTACTAATCATACATTGTTTAACTCAACAACTGCAAATGGATATACTATTATTGGATTTGTAAAAAATTGTGCTGGTACTTTTTTTAGAAGAGATCCAGACTTTTTATTTGGTACTGCGGTTGAAGGTGGTTTAGTAGCCTTCTGGCATACAACTGCAAATATAATTATAAATGTAGGATCACAAACTACTAGTGGTTGGAGAATGTATGCAGTAACAACAGGAGCAGGTACAACTAGGATTTATAATAATAATGTAGTGATACATACCGCAACAGATGCTAAAGCTACTCACGCTAACACTTCAACAGGAAATATAGAATTAATGAATGGTAATACTGGTGAATTAGGTTCATTCTTATTCTATCAAAGAGCATTATCTGTAACTGAAATTGGTGAAATTTGGAATAACTTAAAAGGTAGATACGGATTATAATATCGTTTGAGTAAAAAAATATATATTTATATATAGAACAAATAAATAAAGATTATGGCAAAAATTAAAGATGAGCAGTTACAAAAAATGAACGAATTGAGAGGGAAATATAATGAACTAGTGTTTATTATAGGACAAAATCAAATCAGACAAAAAGAGCTAAAATTAGAAGAAGAAAGTATGTATGTTGAATTAGAAAAACTAAATTCAGAAGAACAAACATTTTTCGCTGATTTACAAAAAGAATATGGTGATGGTAATCTAGATACAACAACTGGAGAATTTACACCTAAACAACAATAATAATATATTTTTACAACAATGTTTGTATATTTATATTAGAATATTATAACATAATTTATAAGGAGAAACAATAAAATGGCTGAAAAATTAGTATCACCTGGTGTGTTTACAAGAGAAAACGATTTATCATTCATAGCACAAGGAGTTGGAGCTATTGGTGGTGCAATCGTAGGACCTTTCAAACAAGGACCAGCGTTTAAACCAACAATCATCACATCACCTTCAGAGTTAGAAGACATCTTTGGTGCAGCAGATGGTACATATTACACAGAATTAACCGCTCAAAACTATTTAAGAGAGACTGGTTTAGTAACTATTTGTAGAGTAGCAGGTATCGGTGGATATACTGAACAAAATCCTGTGTTATTAACTATATCATCAGCATCAGTATCTAAATCAGTAGCAGTATTATTTAATACAGATACAGATACTAATAGTTTTTCAACTACATTTAGTGCAAGTTCAAACACAGCTAATAATGGTAATTTTTCATTAGGTGGTGCAACACTTAGTGGTTCATATGGTACTTCATTAGTTCCATCATCAACAAAATCAGTAGATGATGTATTTGGTACTTCACCATTAGGAGAAAAAGAAGCGTATGTATACGGATATTTTTCTAATGCAGCAACTAGTACATATACCGGATTTGATACTGCAAGTAATGCAAATGTAAGTTATGTAACATTAGGTGATCAAAATTTCACATACGATGCAACTTACGCTTCTACACCATGGATTCAATCACAAGATATGGGTGGATTAAGATATGATTTATTCCGTTTCCATACTTTAGCAGATGGTACTATTGAAAATACAAGATTTAAAGTTACTATTGGTAATATTAAAGCAGCAGGTGATATCAATGGTTCTGATTACGGAACGTTTTCAGTATTTGTAAGAGATTTTAATGATACCGATAAGAGAAAAACTATTTTAGAACAATATAATAATGTAAATTTAGATCCAACATCAACTAATTATATCGCAAGAGTAATTGGTGATACATATTCTACAATCAATGCAGCGGGTAAAATAACAACAACAGGTGATTGGACAAATAAATCTAAATATATTAGAATTGAAACTAAAGATTCTGATTTATATCCTGTAACAGCTGTACCTTACGCACACGCTGCATATGAAAACTTTATAAGTGGTTCATCTGTGGAATTAGCTAATTTACCTATTGTAACTTTTGCAACTGGTTCAACTAATGTATATGCTGGTATTGATTTAGAAGGAAATGTTGATAATACAATTTATTTAAAACCAATTCCTGAGGGTAATGGTAGTAATTCAAACACTATATTTGGATTGGATACAATAGCATCTTTACCATTAACAAGTAATGCAGCTGCAACAGTTGTAGCAACTAGAATATTTAATGTAGCGTTTCAAGGTGGATTTGATGGTTTAAATCCAACAATTCCTTCTAACAAAGGTGTAGATATTTTAACTACAAATGTTCAAGGATTGGATTTATCTGCAAATGGTACAGGAACATTAGGATACAAAAAATGTTTAGATGCATTATCAAACACAGATGAGTATGATATTAACTTATTAGTATTACCGGGTGTTAATCATGATCAACACTCAGCAGTAACACAATACGCAATGGATATGTGTGAAAATAGAGCAGATACTTTTTATATTATGGATCCTGCAGGACAAAGTGCTGATATTACAACAGTAGTAGGTGTAGCAGAATCATTAGATACTAACTACGCAGCAGTTTACTATCCTTGGTTAAAAACAATCGATACTAATACTGGTAAATTAATCACAGTTCCACCTTCAGTTTTATTACCTAGAGTTTATGCAGCAAACGATGCAACCGCAGCAGAGTGGTTCGCACCAGCTGGTTTAAATAGAGGTGGTGTAATCGGTGCAGCTGCTGTATTAGATAGATTAACACACGCTGATAGAGATGTATTATATGAAGGAAAAGTAAATCCAATCGCACAATTTCCTGGACAAGGTATTAGTGCATTCGGACAAAAAACTTTACAGAGTAGACCATCTGCATTAGATAGAATCAACGTAAGAAGATTGTTAATCACAGTTAAGAAGTTTATCGCATCTACATCTCGTTTCTTAATATTTGAACAAAATACTACTGATACAAGAAATAGCTTCTTAAACACAGTTAACCCTTATTTAGAATCTATTCAACAAAGACAAGGTTTATACGCTTTCAGAGTTGTAATGGATGATACAAACAATACTCCAGATGTAATTGATAGAAACATATTAAAAGGTGCTATTTTCTTACAACCAACTAAAACTGCAGAATTCATTCAAATTGATTTCAATGTTTTACCAACTGGGGCAAGTTTTAACGCATAATTAAAAAAAGATATACTTATAATAAGTAAAGGAGAAATAAACAATGGCTGACGTATTATCATTTGATAAGATATTCTATACAAACTTTGAACCTAAGTTACAAAACCGTTTTATTATGGAAATTGATGGTATTCCATCTTTCATGGTAAAATCGGCAAATAGACCAAAAATTGAAAGTAAAGTAGTAGAATTAGATCATATCAACTTAAAGAGAAAAATTAAAGGTAAATCTAATTGGACTGATATTACAATCACTATGTACGATCCAATTGTACCAAGTGGTGCACAATCGGTAATGGAGTGGATTAGAACATCACATGAATCTATTACTGGTAGAGATGGATACGCAGATTTCTATAAAAAGAATATTGATTTCTACGCTTTAGGACCTGTGGGTGATAAAGTTGAACAATGGAAATTGGTAGGTGCATTTATTAGTAATGCTGAGTTTGGTGATTTTAATTGGAATACAGATGATCCGGTAGAAATTACATTAACAATTACTTACGATTACGCAATCTTAGAATTCTAATCTAAAGAAAGATATAAAAGAAAAGGGAGACATTATTTGTTTCCCTTTTTTATTTTCATTATATTTATATATACAAATATATAAGTTATGACATCAAAAGAATTCGTTATTTGGTTAAAAGGTTTTACGGAAGGAGTGCATGAATTTGCAATTACTCCAAAACAATGGGATACATTAAAAGATAAGTTAAAAGAGGTTAGTGATGAACCAATAGGATTTCCATTTGGAGTTCCGAATACTGCACCAAATACACACCCGTTCCCTACTTGGCAACATCCACATTATGTAGACCCGTATAATCCATATAAGATAACTTGTACACCTGATACAAACGGAACAACGATTACAACAACACCTAACGTGGGTGGTTCAATTACAATAGCTAATCCACCATTTGGATTTGCAGTAACATCAACCGCATATGGATATCCAAGTGGTTCTGCATGGAGTTATACAACTACACAAACAGATGATGATTTAAAACCAAAAAAATAAAAAATAAATAGTTATATAAAACAAAGAAGTTATTATGGAAGAAAACATACAAATACAAAGAGGTGGAATACCAACGACACCACCACAAACTCAACACAAAGGATTTGATTTTCCAACACAGGTAATATCTTTACCATCAGAAGGAAAAGTATATCCACAATCAAATCCTTTAAGTAGTGGTAAAGTTGAAATTAAATACTTAACTGCAAAAGAAGAGGATATTTTAGCAGATAGAAACCTTATTAATAAAGGTGTTGTATTAGATAAATTATTAGAATCAATTGTAGTTCAACAAGGTGTGAATTCGGATGATTTAGTTGTTGGTGATAAAAACGCAATATACTTAGCAGCTAGAGTTTTAGGATATGGTGCAGGATATGATGTTGAAATTACCGATCCATTTAGTGGAGAAAGACAAAAAATTACAATTGATTTATCGGCAGTAGAAACTAAAGATATTGATTATTCTTTATTAAGTCCTGAAAACAGATATTCATATGAATTACCATCAGGAACTAAAATTGTGTTTAAGTTACTTACTCACAAAGATGAAAAAGATATTAATAATGAAATCAAAGCATTAGAAAGATTAACAAAAGGAAAAGCAGTATCATCAGAAGTTACAACAAGATTAAAATATATGATTGTTTCTGTTAATGATAATTCTGATAGAGGATATGTAAACGGATGGGTATCAAACCAATTCTTAGCAAAAGATGTAAAAGCATTTAGGAATTACATTAAGTCGATATCACCGGATTTAGATATGAAATTTCAATTCACATCAGACATAACGGGTGAAACGGAGGCACTTGATATTCCTTTTGGAATCGACTTTTTTTACCCTTCCAACTGATTATAAGAAACAATTATATGATGAAATTTTCTTTTTGGTGTTTCAGGGTGGTGGAGGATTTACGTTCTCTGATGTTTGGTGTTTACCAATTCATATTAGAAGGATGTACGCAAATCAGTTATATGAGATAAAGAAAAAAGAAAACGAAGAAATTAATAAAGCAAATAGTAAAGTTAGGAGAAGATAAACTCCTAACTTTTTGTTTTATATGATATTTATATAAAATCATGTATATGACAAAACACAAAACACAACTAAGTGAAGGAGTATTAGTTACTTTAGTTGATAATTTTTTCAAATCATTACAAAAAGGAGTATCTGATAGATATGTTAAAGCAGCAGAAAAAGCAGAAGTACATCCTGAAGTAATTGATATGATGAAAAAAATACACATAGATGGTCAAAGATTAGACAAATTGATGAAAAAACATCATATAAACTAATTTAACAGATGGCAAAAGCAGATTCAAGTAAACCTTTAGCTGATATTAAAAACACAATTGCAGAATTAAAAAAACTTAATGATGCAATTGATGTTGCTGGTAATTTTCAAAAAAAGAAATTACAGGAACAACAAAAAGAGTTGAAAGAAATCCTTGCACTACAAAGAGCTAGATACAAAGAAGAAACTGCTGCAGAGAGAAAATCATTAGAAGCAAGTATAAATCAAAATACCGAACTTGCTAGTATGTTATCTAAAATGCAAGAAATACCAAAAAGTATGACTTCATTTAGAAAAAATATGGAAGGTACGGTATCTATTTCTGAAAAAATTAAAGATAGTACAAAACAAACAATGGGAATATACCAAAAAGTAGAAACTGGTAAATTCGCAGACGTATTTGATAAAGCAGCAGCATCGGTAGCAGACTTAGCAAAACTATCAAAAGAAGATCAATATGTAATAGCAGCAAAAAATGCAGAAATAATGCAATCAATTTCATTAATGGATGAACACATTCAATTAATAAAAAGTTCTGCAAATTACGATAAAATACATTTAGAACAATTAGAAAAAGCTAGAGATACTTTATTAAATAATTATGGAATTGCAGTTAAATATGCATCGGTATCTAAGGAAGTAAAGGATGTATATAGTGAATTGTATAATGATTTAGATGGTACAAATAAAGCATTCAAAAAAATAGCAACAACCATTGAATTAATGTTAACTAATAGTAGAGCAGCAGCGGCTTTACTTTTATATGGAATAGGTCAGATAATAGATGAATTTGGAGAATTAGGAAAAGAAATTGGTGTAGGTATTACTCAAATGGTAGCTTTAAAACTTGAGGCACTTGCATTTGGTAAAATATTTGGTGAAACTTCAAAGCAGGCAGTAATAGAATTACAGGCGGTATTAGGTGATACGAGAGCTACTACATTTGGAATGAATTTAGATGCAGCAACTTTAGCAGCAAACTATAAATTGGGTGGGGACCAGGCCGCTTACATGGCAACTGTATTTGGTAAGATGAGTGGAAATAGTGATGATGTTGGTAAAAATACATTAGCATTTACAAAACAATTAGCACTTACTAATGGTGTAATGCCAAGTAGAGCATTTCAAGATATTGCAGAAAGTAGTGAATTTGTTGCAAAATTTACAGATGTAAGTGGTAAAAATATTGGAGCAGCAGCGGTAGCAGCGGCTAAATTGGGAGTAAGTCTTAAAACCGCAGAAACTATTTCAAATCATTTATTAAATTATCAAACATCAGTTGATAAAGAAATGGAAGCTAGTGTATTGTTAGGTAGAGAATTTAACCTACAAAAAGCTAGACAATTGGCGTATGAAGGTGATATAGCAGGTTCATTAAAAGAAGCTCTAAATGCAGCGGGTGGTATAGATGAATTTATGAGTTTAGACCCAATCAGAAGACAAGCAGTTGCAGATGCATTGGGGGTATCGGTAGAAGAACTTCAAAAAATGGCATCCCAACAAAAAGATTTAAACGGAATGAATGGTGTGGGTGCACAAATATATAGTAGATTAGAAGAAACTTTACAGGGAATAGGTAACTCATTAGGTGGAAAAATACTTAATGGTTTGGCAGCATTTGTGATGTTTGCAGGACAATTGAATATGGCAATGATGGGTCCGAATAACATTCTAAAAAATATGGTTATGGGAATATGGAATGGTGTAAAGGCAATGGGTTCATTTATAGTTCAGTTAGGAAAAGCAGCTGCAATGAAAATGGGATTTATGGGTCCTGAAATGGTAATGAGTAAGGCGGGTGATATGTATAGAGCAGATTCACCACAAGGTAAAGTAATTAAAACAGCAGCAAAGGAAAGAGCAAAAAAGGCAGCAATTACATCCGTAGCAGACAATATTACACCAACTCCAAAACCAACTCCAACAGCAGGTAAAGCAGTAGGTACAACAAATTCATTAGGTGGAATAAATACTACTGGATTATTAAAAGGTGCAGCGGCAATATTAATAATGGCTGGGGCATTATATGTTTTAGGAGCAGCATTACAACAATTTAATTTAGTAGAACCATCTTCATTATTAAAAATGGCAGGTGCATTAATAATTGTGGGAGCAGCAATGGTAGGGTTATCGGCCATATTTGCAAATCCAATATTATCAGCGGGTTTGGGTATAGCGACATTAGGAATATTAGGATTTGGTGCAGCAATTTATATGGTTGGTGGTGGCATAAAATTATTTAGTGAAGGAGTATCTATCTTATCAGCAGCATTACCTATGTTAGCAACTAATTTAGCACCTTTGGTTTCTATGATATTACCTATATTTGGATTAGCAGCAGCAATAACGGCATTGAGTATATCATTAGCGGCATTATCGGTTAGTGGAACATTGGCAATTCCTGTATTAGCAGCAGTAGGATTAGCAGCAGGTGCGGCATCGGCAATATTCGGTGGTGAAAAAAGTGAGGGTAATAGTAATGCAGAATTATTAGCAGAAATTAGAGGATTAAGAGATGATTTAAATAGTGGTAAAGTAGCAGTGAATATGGATGGTAAAAAAGTAAATACAGCATTGGCAATCAATAATAGAAGACAAGGAATGTAAAATGGGAAAATCTTTATTAGAATTATTAGGAGAAAAAAACGCTAATACACCGGAAGTTGTAAAACCTAAACCTGTCATTCCTTCAGTATTTGGTGATGTTATAAAAAAATATGCCGGAGATGAAATTTATACAAGAGAGGAAAAAAATGCAGCTCAAACTATAAATTTTATAAAGAATGTTCCAAAAATTTATGGATTAGATGCAAAACGAATTTTATTACAAAGAGATCCGCATGCAGATAAAGTATTAATTAAAAAAGCAGCAGGTGCAGTGGGTGGTTTATTAGGACCTATTGGTGCAGGTGTTGGTAATTTTTTAGCAGATTTTAATCCAAAATATCCTGATGATTTTTTAGAAGGAGAAGCAACTGAACTTAAATTTAGTTTGTATTCTAAATTAATTAGTAGTGATTATGCTGGTGGTAAATATTATAATGGTGGTGTAAAAAATAAAAAATCTAAATTAGGTTCGTTTTTACAAGGAAATAGAACACCACAACAAATAAAAGATAATGCAGTAGCAGCAGCTAAAACAATGATAATTGGAGCAGCTATTGCAGGTGCTAAATCTTTATTAACAAGGAAAAAGAGGAGAGAGGACCCATCAAAAATACCACCACCACCGGTTCCATTTTTTCCATCTACATTTGTATTAAATTCATCACCGAGAGATGGTGAAATCGTTGCATATAATCAATTACAACATAGAAGAAGTTCACAATTTCCTTTTAAATTTGGTAAAGAGTTTGGTCCGGTAGATACAATTGTAATAGAGGCAGTAGATGGTGATAAAAGAAAAGATGAATTAGCTAGTTTAGATACATTATATTCTAATCATGTTGAAAAATATCTTCGTAAAAATAAAGATAGTGATACTAGAGAATTATATGATAAGTTTGGATATTATACATCATTAGCAATAAACAATGGTGATGAGGATAAGTATCAAAGAATTGGAAAATATAGTAAAGATATATTAAGAATATTTACACCAGAAAAAAACACTAGAGGACAATTTGTTCCTGAGAAATGGGAAAGATTTGCTACTATTATACAATTTGAAGCAGCAAATCCTGAATGGGATAATTTAATTCCAACTAAAGGATTACTAAGATTTGGAACACAAAATGTAAGTAGTACTCAATTGGGTGGAGAAATTAATTTAAGAACATCTAATTTAGATAATTGGTTAGGTTATTGGGCAATTCCTGGTAGTGGTAGTGTAGATTATTCTAAATATTATATTAAACCAGTTAGATGGAATGGTAGGGAAGCCAAATATAGTGACCAGGTTGATGGTAATAATCTTAATAAAATATTAGACCAGGATTATTATTTTGTTTCGGGTTCATTCCAAGCACAATCAAATACATTTGATAAAAAATATAATCCATATTTACAACAAAAAAGAGATGTATTAGATACATCAAAATTTGGTGCATCTAAGAATGAAAAAGCAACTGATAGAATTAAATTTAAAATAGGTGATGTATTATTGCTGGGAACTCTAACCGGTTTAACCGATGCAACCACCCCAAATTGGAGTGCGGTGAAAGGAGTTGGTAGTGGATTTCATTTTTATGGATATGATCATTGGGAAAGAGAAGTTAGTTTTACAATAAGATTATATGCAGAATCTGAAAGTGATTTAAAAAACATATGGGCAAAGGCAAATCTAATAAAATCTTATACACTTCCAATTGCACGAAAGAATTTAGGTGTATTTGGTCGTATTATCAAATTACAAATTGGTGATTTAATAAATGAAAAGTATGGATTTATAAGTAAATGTGAAACAACTGTATTAGATGAATCACCTTGGGAAATCACAGATGGTTTACAAAAACCATTTATATTTGATATGAATATTGCATATAAGGTAGTATATAATAACGATAATTTTCCACATCATCCGGTTCAAAGTGATAAAAAAGCATACGAAATCCAAACAAAACCAGAAACAGAACAGCCGGTTGTAATTGGTCCACCACCTCAATTTGGAAATACAGAAACAGATGATCAATTAGATAGTTCACCATTACGTTCAACGGATACATCAACGGTAAATAGAGATAGATCATCTCTAAGATTAAATGCACCTCCTACTACTTTAAGTGGAACTACAAGGGTAGAGCCAGATAATATTGCAAATTGGACTAGAGCAAGAAGTTTAAGAAGTTTGGATTAATAATTAATAATATATGAGATACGATAAGTTAGAAATAGAAAACAAAAAAGGTAAAGGTAATGTATATGTTCCTCAAGCTTTGCCATACATTCCACCGAGTGATAGTGATATTTTAATTTATACAACGGCGGAAGATAGATTAGATTTATTAGCATTATCATATTATAATGACTCAAATCTTTGGTGGGTAATTGCTATGGCTAATAATTTAACTGATATTGATTTAAAACTTAATCCAGGAACTCAACTTAGAATTCCAATGAGAGCAAGTGAAATAACACAATATTTAGGATAGTAAAAAAATAAAGTTATGTCTAGATTTCCATATATTACAGGTATCAAACAATCGATAGTTAATCAAATTCAGAACACATCAAAAATTGAAGCAGCTGGTGAAAAACCATTTATTCAATTTACTAATTTTATCGATGGTAATAATCAAATTTCATACAATAGTTATTTAACATATAAGTTAGATGAAGCAGTTTATGGTGCAAATAAAACTGTTAAAAGATTTCCACCCGTTATAACAGGTTTAAGTGTAACTGCAGCAGGTAGTTTAGGTTCACTTAGAAAAGCAAAGGTAATTGTTAAATTTGCATCTACTCAGGATTTATTAGAACATAAGAATCATTTTAGAGTAGGAAACACACAATTAGTAACTTGGGGATGGCTTAATAAAAATCAAAATTTTAGTGGAGATGGGCCACAAAGTAGAGCAATAGCAGAAAAAATTGTAAATAACATAAATGGATATATTGAATATACAAATGAATTTAAAAATAATGTAGATTTTTTAGCAGGTATCCTTACTAATTTTAATATGGTAATAAATTCCGATGCAAGTGTAAATGTTGAATTTGAAATATCATCTCCATCAGAATTAGTAGCATATTTAGAAATACATAAACAAGGAAAAACATCAAGTGTAGAAGCAAAAACCGAAGAAAAGGGAATGGTAGAAGTGCTTCAGGCATTGGATATAGAAGGAAGATTGATAGAATCTAAAGATAAAGAAATTCGTAATTATGTAATTAATTTAAAAGAAGATAGAGAAAGTAACTTGACTACATTTGGTCAAACGGATGATAGCTATATTCAAATGGGATATGCAATAAACTCAATCGTTAATAAATTTAGGCAAACTACTGGTGATGCATATGGTGTTTTAGTAAATGTAGATATAGAAGAAAGTATTGCAAATTGTCATCCAAATATGATAAGTGTTACCGATAATGTTATATTTCCCAATAAAACAACAATGGGTTTTAAAGATTCAGTAGATTATGAGGGAGCAAGAGTAATTGAATGGGATTTAAAAAATACACAACCATTAGGTCCATTTAATTTTCAAAGAGATAATGTTGGTGATATATTTCCAAGTGACCAATCTATTACTATATCGAATAATTTTTTCCAACCATTTAAAGCTGGATATATTAAAAACATATATTTAAAAACCCAATTTTTAAAAGAAATTGCAAAGGGTTCAAATACGGTACATGAATATTTAGAAAAAATAGTATCAGAGTTAAATATTGCAGGTGCGGGAATATATGAATTAGTAGTTAGAGAAAGTTTTAAAGAAAAAACAGGACAACACATTTATAGTATAGTAGATTTAACATTAGAACGAGATACAAACAACGACAAAGTATCTATTCCAAGTTTAGAATTATTTAGAGATACAAGTAGATTAATTGAATTTAGAGCTAATGCAGATTTACCAAAAGAATTAGCAACTATAATGATGATGGGTGGTGTAAATGCAAATACAACTACAACAAGTAGAAATAGGGAAATGGCAAAATATATGTTTGAAACCAAAAGTCCAGATCCTATTTTAAATTCAGTAAGAATTAATAATAATACAGTACAAGCAACTTTAACGGATAGTAGTGCTGATAGGCAACAAACATCAGTAACAACAGCTACGGAAGCAGGTGGCACAACACAACCAACAACTACAACAGATCCAAAATCTAGTAATCCTAATTTTAAAGAAATATGGGAGGGATTTAAACGTGCAAATCCCAATCTAAGGCCAATAACAAGTCCAATAGAATCTACAAGAAAATTAGTTACAGAGGCAGCAATATATTTGAAACTACCAGGTGCAAATAGAGTTAAATTATGTGCAAGTAAAAAATATGGAAAAGCTGGACAGCCATATTTCGCAGTATTTACAGATGTTAGTTGTGTAAAAACCGTATATTTTGGAGAGAATTATAAAAGAAAAGATGCATTAGTTCCAATATCAGTAACAATGACAATATTAGGATTATCAGGAATAACAATAGGACAAGCATTAGAATTAAATCCAACTCCGGTTCCTTGGTTAGATAGTGATATGGGATATTGGCAAGTAACAAATGTAGAACATGAGGTAGATGATACAAGATGGACTACTGATGTAGAATTAAAATTTAGAGTTAGAGATAACAAAAAAAGAGATGAGGCTAGAAATAAATAATATGGAAGAGTCAATAATAAAAAATTACTTACAACTAAATACTAATGTAATATTTACAGATAATTTTAGTGCATTTCAACCAACACCAAATGAACAGGATTATAAAAACGAATTTATTTATCGTTATTTTATAAGAAAAAGAAATCAGGACAATGGTTTAATATACGAAGTAAATGCAGATACTTTTAAAGATTTTCAAAATAATCAATTATACTTTGGAACTAAAATCAAATGGAAAATAACCGGACAAATTGATGAAGTAAGTAAACTAAATCAACGTTCAGTATCATTTGGAAAGCAAACACTTTCAAATTTAGATACTCATATAAAAAACTATACTAAGTTTTGGAAAGGGTGATAAAAATCATACTATTATTTGGAAAGTAAAAAATAATACATTATATTTATAATAAATAAACAAAAAGTTATATGAGCAATTTTAAACATCTAACCGATTTAGAAGTACAACAAATTACTTTCGATTGGAGATACAGAGGATTCACCGTATTAGAATTATTAACCGAAGAAGAGGTTGATGAAGTAAACGATGAATTAGAAAAATTAAGACAAGCTAGAATTGGTACAACCACCGAAGATGGTAAAGAGTGGGGTGAGTGGGATCCATTTGCGTATCCACATAAACTTTCTCCTAAATTAGAAAAAATGTTTTGTCATCCAAAGATTTTGGAAGCATGTGAATTTTTAATGGAAGGTGAAGTACAAGGAATGCAAACTTGGTGTTACTTTAAACCACCAGGACAATTAGGTAGAGACCAACATCAAAACGCATTTTACACTGGTTGTGGACATAATGAAATTATTAATACTGCAATTGCATTAGATAATCACGACCCTGAAAATGGAGCAGTATGGAACTACGAAGGTTCACATAGATTACAAACTTTACCAATTGAAGTAGATGAAGATAGAACAAAAACAAATCCTACATTTTGGAGAAACGAAAGAGGTAAACCGTGTGTAATGCCTGAAGGACATGATTTCCGTAAAGTAGAAGGTTATTTAAGAAAAGGACAAGTAGTATTGTTACACTCACATTGTGTACATGGTTCTGAAGCAAATAACTCAAATAGATTCCGTAGAAACTTATTAGGTGGATATCTTAAAAAAGGAGCAATCTTTAATAAAGGTGGACATATGAAAAGAGAACCAATTGATTTGCACGCATTAAAAGCAAAACATTGGACAGAATCAGATGAAAAGAATTTCGGTGGATTTTAATATAAAGGGAGTTTAAATACTCCCTTTTTTATTTTGATTTGTAACCAAAATAGATTATATTTGTTACATGAGATTTGTAGAGGATAAATTTGATTTTGAAGATTTCTTACGAGAGTATAGAAAAGGTAGTAATAAAATATATGTTAGATTATCGGATGATGAAAAACATTCAATGAATAATCGTATATCATTTATTTATATCCTTTCAGAAAATAATGAATATGTCATAAATGTAAACAATGGTGATGGATTAGGAATTAAAGTAGAAGCATTATCACAATTATTAGATACAAAACATAGACAATTAGTATTCAATCTTAAATCAGTTCAACATCTATTACCTTTTAAAAATGCATTTGATATGGATTTAGGTAGATTTGTTGGATATGGTTATCATGATATTGAATTAGGTGATACTCAACTTAATCAATTTTACAAATCAAAGTTTAAAAATGAACCATATTTGAACGATAGTATTCCAATGATGAAACAATTGGAACTAATAGGACAATATGTAAAAAAGTGTTCATCCACAACTACAACTAAAGCAGATAAATTTATAATCGATGCAACTGAAGCGTTCAATTATATTGAACATAGTGGTTTAAAGGTAGATGGAGATTATCGTTTAACACTAAATCCAGTTCATTTAACAAACGATAATATAATTTATACTGAATATAACCTAATGACATCAACACTCCGACCATCGAACCGACATGGGGGTGTAAACTATGCAGCACTTAAAAAAGATACTGGTGTAAGAAAAGCATTTGTTAGTAGATTTGAGGGTGGAGAACTAATTAGTTGTGATTTTGAAGCATATCATCCGAGATTATTAATGGATATTATTTATCAAACCAAACTTAATTCAAAGGTAGATATAAAGGAAATGAAATGGATTAGTGATTTTTATGGTTGTGGATTAGATTTCTATACATGGATTGGTAAACAAATGGGTATTGATGACAGAAGTGAAGTAAAAACTTTAATATTCCAAAACCTGTATGGTGGAATTAGAAGTGAATTATTACATATTCCATATTTTAAAGAAATACAACATCTTACTGATTTATTATATGATACGGTTACTAAAAATAAATGCATGTTTACACATTTATACCACATTCAGTTCAATGAAGATAGATTTGAACCTATAACTCCTGCAAAAGTTCTAAATTATTACATTCAATCATATGAAACTGAACGAAACATACAGAAAATTTTAGATATTAAGGACATATTGAAAGGAAAATTAACAAAACTTATATTATATACTTACGATGCATTCGTTTTTGATGTGCATCCACTAGAAAAACAATATTTATATAGTGATATCATCCCATTATTAAGAGGTGGACATGGTAGGTATGAAGTAAAAACAACAACTGGCAAAAATTATGATGAACTTTAGTTTAGAAAATCTTAACGAAATTATTGATGATGTTTTATTGGAATTTTGTGTTACATATCCAATTCCTGATTTCCAAAATGAGGAACAATTGTTACATTTAAAAACAATATTAGAACAATTTGGTGTAACAATACTAGATGATGCAGAATTAATGGAAGCTATATCATTAGCACCAAAGAAATTTACATTAGAAGCACCTATAAAAAAGAAAGTAGTTAATCCAAAAGATAAAGTTAGAGCAGATGCACATAAAAAAGGATTAGAAGGTAAAGGTGGTAATGCATATGGACCTAAAGGCAAAGATTTAATTACACATAGAAACCAAAATGGTAAATTAGTAGTAGTAAATCCACCGGTTAAAATGGGAAAAGCAGCACAGCAACAAAAAGTAGCTGCACAACAAAAGAAAGTAGTACCAACTACAAAAAAGACAACAGCTACTACAAAGAAAGTTACACCACCTACAAAGAAAGCTATAGCACAACCACAAACAAGACAACAGGCGGCACCGCAACCTCAACAAACTGCACCTACAAGTGGTAAAAAGGTTAAAAAAGTAAATGATACTATTAGAAAAAAGGATAGT
>Ga0209599_10000813_pt1 | contig 17610 bp, 16 predicted proteins | sample Shrwel_input2_FT_FD_187534 | JGI IMG/M metagenome (GOLD analysis project Ga0209599, IMG submission 187534) | Subsurface microbial communities from deep shales in Ohio, USA - Utica-3 well 1 S input2 FT (SPAdes) (version 2) ... | reverse complement strand
TTCAATGGTCGGATTGGTCGCCAGGATCACTTCCGCAATACTGCCATCAGCCAGTTGCCGCGCCAGATTATCCAAGCCAAGTTCGGCGGGGCCAATGCCATCCAGCGGCGACAGCTGACCGCGTAACACAAAATAACGACCAGAAAATAACCCTGTTTGCTCAATGGCATACAAATCTGCGGCACTGGCCACCACACAGAGTAACGGGCTTTGGCCCCGTACCGGGTGTTGGCAAATTGGGCAGAGCGGGCTCTGGGCAAAAGTACGGCATTGCTGACAATGACCGACCTGCTCCATGGCGGCTTGCAGCACATGCGCCAGTTCCAGGCCGCCTTCACGGTTACGTTCCAGCAGTTGATAAGCCATGCGCTGCGCAGACTTCGGGCCTACCGATGGCAGGATCCTGAGTGCATCAATCAATTGCTGCACTAAAGGTGTATGTTTAGCCATAACGGCAGGTCCTTTGCAACAAATCAGAACGGCATTTTAAAACCAGGTGGTAATTGCATGCCACCCGCGACCCCGGCCATTTTAGTTTTGCTGGTTTCTTCAACCCGACGCACCGCATCATTGATGGCGGCGGCGATTAAATCTTCCAGCATTTCTTTATCATCCTGCATCAGACTGTCGTCAATGCTGACACGGCGGACGTTATGATTGCCGAGCATTGTCACTTTGACCATGCCGGCACCGGCTTCACCCGTCACTTCCAGTTTGGCGATTTCTTCTTGCGCCCGCTGCATTTTTTCCTGCATCGCTTGCGCCTGTTTCATGATATTACCCATGCCACCTTTAAACATAACGGTTCTCTCTTTTTAACTGTAACAATGCGGTTGGACATTTTGCTGGCGACACGATAATCAGATCGCCCGCAAATTACAAGACATCAGGCCATCTGTCGCCGGTGTCCGGTTAATTAACGGCCAACGTTTCTGCCAATATTTCCGCTGCAAACTGCTGTTGCAAGGCCACCACCAGTGGATCTGTGGCCAGCAATTGCCGGACATAACGCAAACGGGCCTGTTCAATCTGTTGCTGGATTGCCAAGGGGCAAGTTGGCACTTCAGGCACAAAGGTCACCAGCAGTTGTAACGGTTGACCATATGAAGCCGACAACACCTGCTGTAAGGTCAGGCGATTTTTTTCGCTATCGAGATGTTGCTGACTCTGGCTGACATGTAACTGCAGCTGCATCGGCTCAGTGCTGTCATCCAGCACCGGACTGGCATGCAATAAAAATAACCGCATCAGTCCACCGATGGCCAGTTGATCAATACGTGCCGCCCAACTGTCGACCTGGCTGGCGTAACGCACGGCAAAGTTACTGGCATCAATCTCGCCGTTAAACACGAACTGTTGCGGCACTTGCGTTAACTGAGTCTGTGCCGCCGGCAATTCTTCAGCAAAGTCGGTATTTTCTGGGTCCAACACTTGCAAACTATCCAGCAGCGCATGCCGGATTGGCTGCACTGCGCTCTGCGCCATCAGCTGCGTCTGCGCTGCACTTGGTGGCTGCGCTTGCTCAGTCTGCACCACAGCCGCAGTTACATCCTGGTTTTGAGTGGTATCCTGGTGTTGATATTGTTGCCAGGCCCAGTCGCCAGCGGCACTGTCCGCCACCGGATCCGGCTCTTCATCTTCGCCGATCTGAGCTTGTGGTTGATCATCAGCAACAGGCTGCGCCAATGGCGGCCCGCACTCAGCAGACAAAGGTTCATCCTCCTGCTGCCAGTCGGCAACTGCTGCCGTTGCCGTCGTTGTTGCCGTTGTTGCCGTTGTTGCCGTTGTTGCCGTTGTTGCCGTTGTTGCCGTTGTTGCCAGGGGCGCTGTGCTCACCGAGCAGGTAAGTTGCCAGGGGGGTAAATCGACCGGGTTTGATTCCGGCAATGGCGCAGGTGCTGAGTTGGACTTTAACAAGGATGCGGCTGGCGTTGGCGCTGCGGGCTGAGCTGCCAATGCCGGTGCGACTGCTGTTGCCACAGTGGCATTGACAGTACTTGTGACAGTACCAGAGAGAGTAGCCGTGGTTGGCATTGGCTTGGCCGAAGGCTTCGCCATAGGCATCGCCAACGGCTGAGGTTCAGACTTTTTTGCCGGTTCAGCTCCTGCCGACAATGACTGCATGGTCACGCCGCGCCGCGCCAGAATACTGGCTGCCAACGGGTCTATGGCTGCGGCCGGTGTTGCTGCTGCGCTGGTAGCTATGGGGTCGTCGTTTGCCGTCCCCACCGCGACCGGTTGTGCTTGGCTGGGCTCAGCACTGGCTTCTGCCGCCAAGGTTGGCATGGCTGCGGCCGCCAGCATTGGAGCCTGGTTTGCTGTAGTAGCAGCAGAGGACACATTTGCAGCAGTGACACTGGCAACGTCTGGACTGGCTGTGGGGGTCGGAATGCCGGCGGCGGATAAAGCGGCCGCCCGGCCAGTATGAGCTGGCGTTGGTAATTCACCTGGCACAAAGGCAATCGCCCGTAGTAACGCCATTTCCAGCCCGGTGCGCGGGTCTGGCGCATAAGCTAAATCCCGTTTACCCGATAACAGCAACTGATAATACAACTGAATACTTTCCGGACTTTGGGCTCTGGCCACAGCCCGGACAAAAGCAGATTCGGTCAGCGCCAGTTCGGCGGCACTGAGCTGGAATTGGGCTAATGCAGAGAGATGCAATAACGACAGCATATCGTCAAGCACCGACTGAAACTGACTATGCTGGGCAATTAACTGATACAAATGCTGTTGCATGCTGGTTAAATTGCGATTGAGCACATCCTGCAACAACAGTTCAGCCCAGGATTGTTCCAGATAGCCCAGCATTTCCCGCACCGGCGCCAGTTCAATATGCCCATTGGTCTGGGCTATCGCCTGGTCGGTCAGACTGAGTGAATCACGTAAACTGCCTTTGGCCGCCCGCGCTAACAAGGCCAGCGCTTCATCTTCAGCACTAATCTGTTCCTGCGCCAGGATATAACTTAAGTGCTGCTTAATTTGCGATTGGCTGAGCGCTTTGAGACTAAATTGCAGACAACGCGACAGTACAGTGATCGGTAACTTTTGCGGATCTGTGGTTGCCAGCAGAAACTTCACGTGCGGCGGCGGTTCTTCCAGCGTCTTTAACAGGGCATTAAAACTGTGTTTGGACAGCATATGCACTTCGTCGATCAGGTAAACTTTATACCGGCCCCGACTCGGTGCATATTGCACGTTATCAAGTAAATCGCGGGTATCTTCAACCTTGGTGCGGGATGCCGCATCAATTTCGAGTAAATCAACAAAATAACCTTTATCGATTTCAACACAGGCACTACAAACGCCACAAGGGGTTGCCGTCACCCCTTGCTCACAATTCAGACTTTTGGCAAAAATCCGCGCTATGGTGGTTTTACCGACCCCGCGGGTGCCGGTGAACAGATAAGCGTGGTGCAGACGGTTTTGGGTCAGCGCATTGGTTAACGCGGCTTTGACATGCTCTTGCCCGACCAACTGGGCAAAATTTTGTGGCCGCCATTTACGGGCTAACACCTGATAACTCATCTGCACTCCTTCTTCGCGCTGTGTCTATCCACCCTGGCTGCTATCACTTAGTGACCGGCATATTCAACCAGGCTATGCACATTCAGCGATAAAGCAGCTAACCTGGCGGCGCCGCCCAACTCTGGCAAATTCACCACAAATGCGGCGTCATGCACAGTGCCACCCAGCCGGCGAACCAGTTTGGTTGTGGCGTCAATAGTACCACCAGTTGCCAATAAATCATCTACTAACAGGACTTTATCGCCAGCAACAATGGCATCAGTATGCATTTCGAGCGTATCCTGACCATATTCCAACTGATAACTTTCGGCAATCCGCTCGCGTGGTAATTTGCCTGGTTTGCGCACCGGCACAAAAGCCACGCCCAGCGCATAAGCCAGCGGCGCACCAAAAATAAAGCCACGTGACTCAGTGCCGACAATTTTGCTAAAACCGTGATTGGCATAATGTTGTTTCAGGTGGTCAATCACGGCGGCAAAAGCCACTGGGTCCTGCATCAGACTGGTCACATCACGGAATAAAATACCTGGTTTCGGATAATCCGGCACCGCTTTAATCACTTGTTGCAACATCAGGCTCAAGCTGTTTTGTTGATTCATATCAAAGACACTCTGTTAAAAATTGGCTTAAAATTCGTCCGTGATGCTGACTGACCATGGCGCGGGTTGCCGCCCGATGCCGATGGTAAAAACCAGCTTCTGTGCTGGTAGGTCCGATAAAAAAACCGCCATGCGGCGGTTTTCTGCATCCTGACTGCGGATTACCCCAGAATTTGGATCCAGCGCAGAATAGGCACCAAGCACAATAAGCCGGTGAAGACGGCAATAAAACCGAGTAATTGCATCACGCCAAAAGATTCTTTAAAATTTTCGTCTGCCATTGCGTACTTCCCCACTATTGATCAGGCCAGAAACAGGTCGGTCATGGTAATGAATTTTACGCGCCTTGAAAAGCTCGGATCACAGCTTTCTTTGCCAGATCCTGCACAAATTCGCCAGCGCTGCTGACAATCATGGTACTGGACTGCTTAGGAAGCAAGCGACATAACTCAGCTAATAATTCTGCCCAGCGGATACCTGGCTTGGTTTGGATCTGAAATAGCAACAAAGCACTGAGTTGATTCAGTTTGATAAATTTCACCTCATCTGCCAAATCCCGATAGAGCAATAAAAAATGCGGACTGCTATCTGGCTGTGGTGGCTGAAAATCGGCACTGATTTGCATCACCGGAAATTGGTAGATCAGTAATTCCGCCAGCGCGGATAACTGTAAAGCGCTGTCTGTTGACAGTGCCGTCAACGTCACTTCAGCGCTGACCTGCCGTGTCGCGAGTTCCAGCTCCATCCATTCATAATGCGCCAACTCCAGCAAAAAAGGCGGCTCGTCCGCAGTCAGCGGCTGCCCATCTTGCCACTGTAAAAACTGGCTGGCGATATGCAAAAAGTAAGGGCTCGGTTGCGCGCCACTGCGAAAAAAAGCGGCCACCTTCTGCTGCCAGGCTGCCGGGCTGTACAAAGAACACAAGACCGGAAAAGCACTGCTGACAAAATTCAGCACATTATTAAAAAACAATTCCTGATAGAGCTGAAACTGACCAGGCCTGATATCTGCCGGTGCCGCATCCGCTTGCTGTTGCCGGATCGCATCAGCCAACTGGTATTGTAACAACTGAAATGGTGCTAACGACTGTGCCGGCATCATTGGACTGCTGCCATTGGCGCAACTTGCCTGGCACAACCGCCCGCCTGTTGCTGATAATGCTGAATAAGCGCCAGCTCAGTGGTTAATTCTGAAAGTGGCGGCAGATTAAAATCACGCTCCAATACCGTTGGAAAAACGCCATGCTGCTGATAGGCAAAAGCCAGTAACTGCCAAACGTCCGCACAGACGGCACTGCCATGGGTATCAATCAAAGCCGGTTGGCCGCTTAGCTTATTCTGATAATGACCAGCGATATGGCCATAGACAATACGGTTGCTTGGTAAAGCGGCAATAAAATCCCGCGCGTTGTAACCATGATTGTGGCCATTGACATACACATTGTTCACATCCAGCAATAAACCACAGTCGGCTTGCTGTAACACCTCAAGGGTAAAATCCAGCTCGGACATTTCCTGTCCTGGTGTTGCATAATAGGACACGTTTTCAATCACCAATTGCTGCTGCAGGATGTCCTGTACCTGGCGGATCCGACCAGCAACGTAACGGGCAGCAGCGGATGTAAAAGGCATAGGCAATAAATCGTATAAATGGCCACCTGCCGAGCAATAGCTCAGATGTTCACTGTAGAGTCTGATTTGATGCTGCCGGAAGAACTGCTTTAGCGCCGCCAGCAAATCCAGGTCCAGCGGATCAGGACTGCCCAATGACAGCGACAAACCATGACAGATAAAAGGATACTGCTCGGTCATCCGGCGAAACTGCTTGCCAAGCGCACCGCCAAAAGGTAACCAGTTTTCCGGTGCCACTTCAAAAAAGCTGATGATGTCAGGTTTTTGGCTGGCGAGCTGCTGCAGCAACTCCCGCCGCAACCCCAGCCCGACACCGCTCACTAACGGCATCTTAGTTCAGACCGCCACATTTACCTTCGCCACACTTACCTTCACCGCATTTGCCTTCCTGGGCTTTGTCGGTTTTGTCGGCGGCTTTGTCGGCCATTTTATCGCCGCCACATTTACCTTCACCACATTTGCCTTCTTTGGCTTTATCCGCAGTCTCTTTGTCGTCGGTTTTCTTTTTATCAGCACCACAAGCGGCTTCTGCTGCAGATAACTGATAACCGGCTGCTAATTCCACCGCTTGAAACGAGCTTTCAGCAGCATTGACTGTGGCGATTGAACTTAATAACAGCGTGCCCATGGCCGCAGCCATTTTTTGTTGCATATTTTTCATTGTTGCGTCCTCTGTTGATGAACCGGATGATGCCGGCATAAATAAATACCACAGCCGTCAATGACTGAGGGTGTTGCTGCCAGGCGCATCGGTTTGTTGCGTCAGAGCCACACCATAAACGGCTGTCAGCCTGCCTGCAAACGAACTTTTATCATTTCGTTTGATCTGCATCAGCACGGTGCCGCCATTTCAGCGCCACACTAGCTGTTACCTGTTTATGGCTATCTGCTGCTTGCTTCAGAGGTTTTTATGCCCCAATCACTGACACCGTTATTACGCGCGCAATTATTCGAAGAATTGCAGCTGATCCGGCAAGATATTTTGCATTATCTGCAACAAGACCGGCAGACGCAATACCAACAATTATTACAAGTGCTTGAATCACAACAACTCGGGCACTGGCCGGAATTATTGGCCAAATGGCTGACGCCTGAATTAAAACAGAAAACCAACCGGCTGGAAGCTTTACAAGCTGCGCTCAGTCAGATGGATATGGGCTTGTATGGTTTATGCTGTGATTGCGAATGCCGGATTGAACGGGAATTACTGAAACAGGACCCAGCCCGGCAACGCTGCGCCCGCTGCCAGCAGCATTGGCTGGAGAATCAGCAATCTTAGAGCGCTGACCGCGGTCAACAAATAAAAAACCCGGCACAAGCCGGGTTTTTTGCTGCCGTGCAGAGCACGGCATTGACTTTCACTGCGATTAGAACTTGACCTGAATCGCAGCTGTGTAACGGCGACCTACCACATCGTATAACGATGGATCTGTACCTGACTGTACGTTTGGTACATAAGTTGGAGGCTGTTTGTCGAACAGGTTGTTAATACCCAGACGAACGTTTGCACCTTCAAACAGGTTGTAGGTTAAAGAAGTATCCCAGTACACCACTGAAGCCACACCCGTTGGGTAAGTTTCGATTGGGAACTCTACTTTTAACCGGTTGGTCATGCCATCAATGAAACGACCGCGTAAGGCCACTTCAAAATCACCGAGCGTGACTCTGTTGTTCCAGTTCGCTTTCAGTTCAGGGAAGGATTGGCCAAAACCAGCACCGAAGTAAGAGATAGAACCTGTGTAATCCACCACTGGCATACCATCACGAGATTGCGTCTCATAAGACAATAAGTAGTTGATATACACGTCAGTATTCCAGGTTAAGCCACCCAGTAAACCGCTATCTAACCGATACCCTGCTTGTAAATCAATACCAGAGGTTTTGATAAAACCAGCATTGTTGGCGGTAAACTTGCCATCGGCTTGATCCAGGTTTTTCACGCCAGAAATCGACCCTGAACCACCACGGATAATCGCTTTACAAGAAATTTGGTCCTTGCTCAGGTTCGGGTTATTACCATAATAGTTATAACAGTCAGCAATAATCGGGTTTGAGTTTGGCGTCAGGATCGCATCCTGGATATCAATGTTGTAATAATCCAGGGCTGCGGTGATACCAGAGTCAAAGTTATGCACGGCACCAAAAGTGATGGTATCGGCAGTCTCAGGCTTCAGCGCTGTATTACCACCGATAGTGGTGGTTAACTGGCTGCCAGGCGCTTGGGTAAATCTGGCTGTGTCTGTAACACCAGTGTCCTGACATAATTTACGACCAGCTTCGCCACTGGCTTTTCTGAACTCACTGTTGGCAGAACATGGATCATAAAACTGTGGTGCAGAGTTACCGCCGCTGAATAATTCGTCAAAGTTTGGTGCCCGGACCGCGCGCTGATAAGAAGCACGCAGACGTGGCAGACCGTCAGCAATTTCCCAGCTCACTTCTGCTTTTAAAGCGTTGTTGCGATCTTTTTTACTTTCAACTTTTTTGATGGTGTCGTAGAACTGAGATTCTGAGGTCCGGAAGCCCAGTGTTAAGTCCAGCAAGTCAGCCATTGGCTTGCTATCCAGTAACGGAATATAAGCTTCCGCGAAGAAGTCAGTAAATTCGTTTTCACCACCGGCTGCAGTGGCCACGTTAGGACCTGAAATAGCACCAGTCAGTGCGCCTGGATTGCGATCGTAATCAAATTTACGGGTTTCAATACCAAATACTGTGCTTAACATACCGCTTGGTAATTCAAACATGTCACCGGAGACAAAACCTTGCATCACGCGTTGGTTCAGTTCACGACGCTCGACGTTTTCTACCAACAAATAAGTTTTACAGGCATCAGACACTTCAGCACGGCCAAATGGGTTGTAACCGCCAGCACACAGGCTGTTACCACCATCCGGCGCTTCAATTAAACGCTGCATTTTCTGGCTGTCAATGGCGCCTTCCTGCGTTACTTCGATATTGGTTTTACCCTCCATCGCATAAGCTTCCCAGCGCCATTCATCGTTGATTTCACCAGAGAAACCTAAAGAATATTGCAGCACAGTGTTATCGTTCACCGCATTACGTAAGCCACCCCACACTGAACGGGATTGCAGCGCAAAAGCTTCGTTGGCACCTGACCCCATAATATCCGGGTTGTCACCTTCGCGTGAATTTAACAGCGTTTTTAAGTCAGCCGGAATAAATGGGTTGGTCACTGGCACAAACAAGGCGCGCAGTGCCGACACTTTGCCAGGAGCAATCAGATTCGATGAAATCATCGAGGCATTAGTACCGCCAGGCCCCTGGGTCTGAATGGTTGGGAACGGTGTTGGAGCCAGTGCAGTTGTGGCTGAGTAATTGGTCCAGGCAACAGAACCAAACACTTTAACCTTTTCAGTCAGCTGGTAATCCAGCTTGTTCATGAAAGATTTACGTTCCAGTGGTAATACCAGCAGGTTGACCTGGTCAAAGTTATAGCTGTAAAAATCCGGGAATAAGTTGGTGTTGATAGCAACATCATTATCACCATATTTCCAGTTTTGTACATCCAACGGTGTACCAGCGACACCACGGGAGAATAACGAACCATCAGCGTTAAAACTGATTAAGTCCTGGCTGTTGACAACTTTACCTGCACCGACGCCATATTTGGCAAATATGTTGTCAATGGCAGCCTGGGACGGCAGGTTACCAGCGTTATTTAACAGCAGACCTTCCGGAATATAAGAGGTCGTTGATGAAGCGGTGGCAGCAAAACCACGCTGACCTTTAGTTAACGCCTGACGGGTAGAATGGTCATAGGCAAAAACCGCATTCCCTTTATCATCATCAAAATTGCCACCAAAGACTAACGAGAAGTTATTTTCTTTGGCATCACGGTCAGATAACTGGTTTGAGTTGCTGAAACGGAAATCCAGCCCTTCAAAATTGCGTTTCATTTTCATGTTCACCGCACCAGAGACCGCATCGGCACCATAAGCAGCACCAGCACCACCGCTGACCACTTCAATACTTTCAACTAAAGCAGCCGGAATCGTATTTAAGTCAACCGTCATATCAGGACTTGATGGCATTAAACGACGACCGTCCATCAACACCAGGTTACGGTTCGCACCTAAACCCCGTAAGTTGATATTGGACTGACCGCTGTTGCCTGGGTTATTCGACGTGGTTGATGCTGAAGGGTTCACCTGAGGCAAAGTGTTAAGGAAGGTATCGAGAGTGACGTCAGCACGGCTGGTTAACTCTTTTTCATCGACACTGACGATCGGGCTGTTAGAGACCAGATCGGCTTTCATGATACGTGAACCAGTAACAGCAATACGCTCTACTTTTTTCTCTTCTTCCTGAGCAAAAGAAGCAAAAGAACTGACAGAGGCAACGGCACCAAACACAATAGCCGTGCGCACAGCGTTGGATACTTTGGTATTTCTAAACATGTTTTTTCTCCCTGGACCACTGTGAAGCAGTGATTCTATTTTTTGAACCTGGTCTAACCTGGCACATTTTTGCAGTCGTTGTGCTGCAAACTCCACCTGATAATAAACAGATTTTTTTTTACCGCCAACTAAATTTAGTGGAACGAAAATGAATAAAGATTGTCAGGTGGCAAAAAAGACAGTTACATGACAAATAGGAAATCAGGAAAGGCCAACAAAAACAAAGACATAAAACAAAATTCATTATAAATACTGTAAAAAATGGCAACTCAGTGCTACAAAAAATAACAATTTAAAGCTAAATTTTCGTCAGTTGGCCGCACTAAGCGGCACAATATTTAACCGCACCTGGTCCAAAGGCAGTTTTTTAAGTTGATGTTTTTCTATTATTAACCGCTAGACCTCTGTGCTGGCGATGGCCAGATTAAATTTGCAGCCACGGGGTGGCAGGCTTACAATAGCGCAACTGTGAATTTATACAGGCATTATTATGCTAAGCGACGCTGTCAAAGCGCAGATCAAAACCATCCATCAGCAGATCAAAACGGCCTTACCTGGTTATCAGCCAAGGCCAGCCCAAAATAAACTAGTGGCGGAGATGGCCAATATTATTGCTGGTAGTTATCACAGTTATGATCGGATCGGACTGATTGAAGCCGGCACCGGCACTGGTAAATCGCTGGCTTATCTTTTGGCTGCCATCCCACTGGCGCTGCAAAAGAAAAAAACCTTAGTGATTGCCACCGCGACAGTGGCCTTGCAAGAGCAGCTTGTGTACAAGGACTTACCTTTTTTTCAGCAGCATAGCGCTTTGGCTTTTGAATTTAGTCTGGTAAAAGGCCGGCAGCGCTATGCCTGTATTGAGCGTTTACAACAACAGTTAAAGCAGCCAGATCTGCTGCCATTTTGGCAAGAGATGCCGGATCCGGCACTGCTGGCAAAGCTGCTAACCGCATGGCAGGAACGCAGCTGGCTTGGTGATAAAGATAGCCTGCCTATCGCCGTGAGTGACGGCCAGTGGCACAGTATTCAGGCAGATGCTTATCATTGCCATAAACAACATCCGGCCCACAGGTCCTGCCCTTTTCATCTGGCGCGCGCTGAGCTGGAACACAGTCAGGTCCTGGTGGTCAATCATGCTTTACTGCTGGCTGATTTAGCCTCTGGCAGCAGTATTTTACCCAAGCCGGAAGACTGTATTTATGTGATTGATGAAGCGCATCATCTGGCCGACAGCGGCCGGGATTTTTTTGCCGCAGAGGCCAGTCTCAACTTTGATGCAAAACAATGGCAGGAACAAATTGATAAGCTCTACCAGCAACTGCAAAAAGAATTGCCGCAACAAAGCGCTATCCGTGACTGCCTGAAACTGCTGGAATTGTCCCAGGACTTTTTCGCCACCATCAAACCTGTACAACAACAGCTAAAGACCTTCGCCAACGATTGGTTTGGCAAACAGCCGCATCAACGTTTTGTCGATGCGCTGTTGCCGCCATTGTGGTTGCAACAGGCTGAGCCGCTGGCCGAAATCAGTGGCAAAATACTCAGTGCCATCGAAAAGCTGTTTCAGCAACTGCTGGAGCTTGGCAGCGAAGGCAAATTAAAAAGCCGGTTACTGCTACCGCTGCAGCATGAATTATCGCAATTAGAACAACGCTTTTCAGCGCAAAATCAGCTCTGGCAATTGTGGACTGTGCCGCAACAAAAGCATGTCAATCAAGCACGTTGGGTCAGTCAGCAGGAACAACAACTGCGCGGCCATGCCTGCCCACTGTCGGTCAGTTTTCAGTTAGACGAGCTGTTATTCAGCAAAGCCCATGCCGTGTTACTGTGCTCTGCCACCCTGACCTCACTGAATTCATTTGATTATGCCAAACGCGAACTGGGTTTACTTGAGCATCCGGGTTTACAGACCTTGCAGGTCAACTCCCCTTTTGCCTATGCCGAACGCGGTCTGATTCATATTCCGAAATTAACCACGGAGCCGACGTCAGAGTTATTTACCGCCGAGCTGATTAGAATATTGCCGGATTATCTGGATAAAAATATCGGCAATCTGGTGTTATTCGCCTCTTACTGGCAGATGGAACAAGTGGCGACAGCGCTGCGCAAAGTTGGTTTCAGTTTGCTGGTGCAAGGCGAAGCCAGCCGGCAGTCGTTATTGGATCTGCATAAAATGCGCATTCAGGGCGGCGAAGGCAGCATTTTATTTGGCACCCAAAGCTTTTCCGAAGGACTGGACTTGCCTGGCGCCTTGCTGACCAATCTGATTATCACCAAACTGCCTTTTGCCGTCCCTACCTCGCCATTTGAAGAAGCCATGGCTGAAGCAGTAACGAAAAGAGGCGGTAATCCGTTTTTGCAACTAACAGTACCGGCAGCAGCAAAGAAACTGGTACAAGCCTGTGGTAGACTGCTGCGGCAGGAACAGGACCAAGGCCGCATCGTGATCCTGGACCGGCGGCTGGTCACCAAGTCATACGGCAGTGCCATGCTCAAAGCATTGCCGCCTTTTAAACAACAGATAGATGGATAACCATGGAATTTGCACTTGACCCCACCCTATTGCTGTTACTTTGTTTAGTCGCTTTTTTGGCGGGGTTTATTGATGCTATTGCCGGTGGCGGTGGCTTACTGACGGTACCAGCGTTGTTGACAGCTGGCTTGCCACCGCACCTGGTGCTTGGTACCAACAAACTGGCGGCAACTTTTGGCTCGCTCACCGCCGCCATCACCTATTATCGGAAAAAATTATTTGATCCCGGTTACTGGCGCCATGCGCTGCTGGCAACCGCCATTGGCGCCTGTGTTGGCGCTTTGGTGGTCGATCAAATCAGTAAAGAAACCTTAGAAAAAGTACTGCCGGTGCTGATCTTAATCGCAGCAATCTACAGTTTGTTCGCCAAAGTGCAGCCCGATGATCAGCTGATGCTGCCAACCCCTGACCGCCGCAACCGCTGGACCCAGCGCCTGCAAGGGTTTAGCCTGGGTTTTTATGACGGTATTGCCGGGCCAGGTACTGGCTCATTCTGGATGGTGTCGAGCATGGCGCTGTATAAAATCAATTTATTACTGACCAGCGGTGTGGCCCGCTCGATGAATTTTGTCAGTAATGGGTTTGCGCTGGTCACTTTTGCCTGGCTTGGTCATATTCATTATCAACTGGGTATTGCGATGGGACTCTGCCTGATGATTGGCTCTTATCTGGGCGCTCATACCGCAATCCGCTTTGGCAGCAAGTTAATCAAACCTTTGTTTATTCTGATGGTGATGGCCATTGCCGGCAGATTAATCTGGCAAACCTGGTTTAACGGATGAGCAGTCTATTGCAATTGAGCCAGCAACTGGAACAACAGCTGCTGACGCTGGCCAGTCAAGCCAGCCGCATTGATCAGGCCGCGCCAGCCTGGCAAAGACGCGACTGGTTTGATTCTGAGCTGTTTCAGTGTCACTCACCACAACTGCTTGATTATGTACAGGAAGCTATGCAAATGCTGACTCGCCTGCGCCAGCCGGTGCGTGGCCATGGCGATTTATTGCGCATTCAACAAGCCAATCAACAGCGGATGGCAGAAAAGTTAGCGGCGCAAATTCAGGCACTGACCCGGGCTTTTAGTTGTCTGGATGTTCGGCAGCGGGAAAAAGGTAAGTGGCGCGCCCGATCGGAAAAAAATCCTGCCGCGCATCAACTCAGTGACCAACAAAAGGCCACAGCGGCCCAACGTCAGCGTGCCGGGCAATTGTTGGCAGAGCTCGGCGGTTCACATCAGGCCTTGTACCAGAAACTCAGTGAAACGCTGGAATTTGAACGACGGCTGCAACAGCTTATTCAACAAGCGGCCATTGAACAACAAGAGCCGGCCAGACAACTGGCGTTGCACGCCAGACTCGGCCGCTGCCGCAAAGCGTTAAGTCAGTTAGAAGCTGAAATTCAGTGGCTGGAACAAAAAAAGGAATTTTGATGCGCTGGCCGCCGATGATCTACCACCCTTGCTACAGTGCGCTGCAATTACCACAGCGCCATCGTTATCCAATTGGCAAATATCAGGCGTTATATCAGGCATTACTGCAAGCCGGGGTGCCGGCAGACACATTTATCACCAATAGCCCACCAGCCAGCCGGCAGCTGTTACAGCTGGTTCATCAGCAAGATTATATCGATAGCCTGTGGCATGGCACTATCGATGCCAAAGCGATGCGCCGGATTGGCTTTCCCTGGTCAGAGTTTTTGTTACAGCGCAGCCTGCAGTCGGTTGGCGGCACTGTGCATACCGCCCAACTGGCATTACAACATGGCTTGGCGCTGCATTTAAGTGGCGGATATCACCATGCCTTTGCCGGGGAAGGTAGTGGCTTTTGTTTATTTAACGATCTGGCGGTGGCTGCGATGCAACTGCAGCAGCAAGGCGTCGATAAAATTTTGATTTTTGACTGCGATGTGCATCAGGGCGATGGCACTGCGCTGCTGTTTCAGCACAACCCCGGCATCATCACCGCCTCTTTACACGGTGAAAAAAACTTCCCGGCGCGCAAACAACAATCAGACTGGGATCTCGCTTTACCGACCCATTGTCAGGATCAGCATTATCTGGAAGCGGTGCAGCAAAGTCTGGATTATCTGCTGGCACTGCATCAACCGGATTTAGTGCTCTTTGATGCCGGGGTTGATATTCACCAGCAGGATGATTTGGGCTTATTAGACATCAGCACTGCGGGTGTGCTGGCGCGCGATCAATATGTGATCAATAGCTGTCGCGACCGCAATATTGCCTTGGCCGCTGTGATTGGCGGCGGTTATCAGCGCGATTTAACCGCGCTGACTGCAGTGCATCTGCAGTTATTTAAAGCGGCGCTGCAAAGCCGGCAACTGCCATGCGACCTGCCGGCTTGAGCCAAATCCCCACTGGCTGCCTGGGTTATTGCTGACCGGAAAAATAAAAACCGAGTTGGCGTTTAACCGCCGCCGGTAACAGCGGCAAACTGGCTTTGGGCACCAGGAAAGTCGCCATATGGAACAGATCGGTGAAGATCCGGTTCTTTTCTGTGGTGCGTTTCAGATAATCATGGCCGGACGAGCCGCCGGTGCCAATTTTAGTCCCCAACATCCGTTGCACCATCATGGCGTGTTTGTAACGCCAGATGGTCAGATTCTCATCAATTTCGGTCAAACAGGTCAGCACCTGAAATGGCAGGTTAAATACCGGCTCTTCCTGATACAGACTGATAAAGAGTGCCGCCAGCATCGCCCGCTGACTGAGGCGGAAACTGCCTTCCTGCTGCAAGGCGGCATATTTGTCGGTATCGAGTAAAGCGGCAAACTTAGCGCGGGTTTTGTCAATTTCGTTCAGCTGCAACAACCGCTCATGCTCCGCCAGCTCAGCCAGACTGCGGACTGTCTCTTCATCTTCATCCAGCATCTGCGCCGTGGTGTGCTGGTACATCTGCCAGAAGCTGAAATCGCCGAATTCTAAAAACGGCATCCGCTCCAGCCATTTTTCCACGTGCTCAAACAAACTCGGTTGTTGTTCCAGACTTTGTAAAAACAACCGGTCTTTTTCATTCAGCCGGCTGTAAAAAGAGTTTTTATCATAATCAATCCGATAACCACTTTTCAGCCCGAGACCAATTTCCAGCATCTTAAACTGCACACTCTGAAAACCGGAAGCTGGCACCAGGTAATCCCGAAAGGACATAAAATCCTGCGGTGTCATCGTTTCCATCACGCCGATTTGCTGATTCATCAGTTGCTGGATGGTGATGACCCGTTTGAGTTTATGCACCACCCCGGTCAGTTGTTCATCTTTCACCACGTCGGCAGCAAACACGCTCAGCACCGCTTTTAATTCATGCAAAACTTGTTTAAACCAGAGCTCATACACCTGGTGCACGACGATAAACAGTGTTTCATCATGGGCTTCAGCGCCATATTTGGCGCTTTGGGTATCCTGTGACGTCAGGATTTTGTCCAATTGCAGATAATCACCGTAATAACAAGGCGTGGTATTCTTTTGCATAACTGGGTTCCGGCCTCTGGCCTTAATTGCGACGCCGCATTGTAGCAGTGCTTTTGGCTGAATGTCAGTCAGACCAGCTGTGGCATTTTCAGTGATTAGTGTTTATGCTTAGCCGAACAAAAAAACCAGTCAGGTCAACACGCTTGACCATGGAGCCGCAATGAAACTACATGATGACATTCACAACTATTACGAAAAACTGATGCTGGATCACCTCAGGGAATTGGGGCTGGATGATGAGCATGACAGCGAATATCTGGCCGATTTATGTTGTATTGTGCTGAACCAGCTGCCTTGTAAATATATTCGTTATGAAGTGGATATGGCGTTTTATCTGCCGCAGACCGAACGTTTTGACATGGTCACCCGGGTGAAAGAGGCAGTTGCCAAAGCCAGAGCTTTTCTTGACAGTCCGGATAACAAAAAAACGGATGTAGTGACAGCCACTGCGACAATTGATGAAACCGCAAACAATGCCGCGGCAGAACATGGTTAACAGTTCGACCAGCCCAACGCCAGCGGCGCTGTCGCTGGCGGCAAAGCCGCCTTCGGCAGCGCCAGTCCCGTTAGCCCGGGCGCCAATAGAAGTCCAATTAGCCGTTGAACTGATTTTATTACTGGAACAACAGCAGTTAGCGCCCGAGACTGTGTTAGCAGCACTGGATATCGTTAAAGCTGATTTTTTACGACAAGCAAACAAAGCGGCGGCGTCACTGGCCGAATGAGAAAATCAGCCATAACTGACGGCAAGTAAGGTTGCGACAAATTAAGCATCAGATAATTTTTAAGACTGGATGAAGTGTCAGCCAAAGCTGAATTGGGTGGCAGCCTTACCAGCCACATCCCGGCACACACGTCATACGCTGCGGCTGCTTCCTTCCGGACCTGACCGAGTTCACATACTAGTATTGCGAGAGGACCAATAAGGCCACCATAGTGTTGCGGCTGAAGTCTCAGCTGCAATGCGGGCGCATTATGCGCAAAACTCACCGCTGGTGCAACTGATTCTGCTCATTTTGCGCTATTTCGATAAAACCGATGAAAAATAACACAAATATTCTGCCTGAGCCTGGCAGCATAAACGCTGCCAGGCTAAGGCCTTGCCACCGTTATTTCGCTAACAGAGGTTGGTAGGCTGACAATAACAGCTTTAACCTTTGCTGATTTTTTTGCCCTAACCGGATCATCTGTTTATGCGCCAGCGGGAGCTCTTCAACTTCACTATCGGCAAAATCATATTGCACTGAATCCAACACCAACAGCGGACCATCTGCAATCTCCGGCGCTGCGACAAGCACCGCAATGGCTTGCTGCAGGCGGTCACGGAATTGCTTATCCGGATAACCCAACTCCTGATAAGCCGTTTGCATCAAAGGGTACAACTTATTAAACAGCGCAACCACCTGAGCTTTTGGCGCG
>Ga0209599_10000812_pt1 | contig 17611 bp, 17 predicted proteins | sample Shrwel_input2_FT_FD_187534 | JGI IMG/M metagenome (GOLD analysis project Ga0209599, IMG submission 187534) | Subsurface microbial communities from deep shales in Ohio, USA - Utica-3 well 1 S input2 FT (SPAdes) (version 2) ... | reverse complement strand
ATATGATATGGAAATGGGTGCAGGTACATTCCACACTGCAACTTTCTTACGCGCATTAGGTCCAGAAACTTGGAATGCGGCGTATGTTCAACCTTCACGTCGTCCGAAAGATGGTCGTTATGGTGAGAACCCAAACCGCTTACAACACTACTATCAGTTTCAAGTGGTACTTAAGCCAAACCCAGACAATATCCAACAACTTTATCTTGATTCATTAAAAGCGATCGGCATCGACACACTAACGCACGATATTCGTTTCGTAGAAGATAACTGGGAATCTCCAACACTTGGTGCTTGGGGCTTAGGTTGGGAAGTTTGGCTCAATGGTATGGAAGTGACTCAATTCACTTACTTCCAACAAGTCGGCGGTGTTGAGTGCTACCCTGTGACTGGCGAAATCACTTACGGTTTAGAACGTCTTGCGATGTACCTTCAAGGCGTAGATTCTGTTTACGATCTTGTTTGGACTAAAGGTCAATTCGGTACTGTGACATACGGCGATGTATTCCATCAAAATGAAGTGGAACAATCGACTTATAACTTTGAATATGCCAACGTTGAAAAAATGTTTGAATTATTCGATTTCTATGAAGCCGAAGCAACTCGCTTAATGGAAGCTGAGTTACCACTCCCTGCCTATGAGCAAGTAATTAAAGCATCGCATAGCTTTAACTTGTTGGATGCGCGTGGTGCGATTTCAGTGACTGAGCGTCAACGTTATATTTTACGTGTGCGTACATTGGCGCGCTCTATTGCACAAAGTTATGTGGCTGCACGTGCGAAACTCGGTTTCCCAATGGCAGAACCACATTTGCGTGATGAAGTATTAGCGCAGTTAAAAGCACAGGTTGAAGCTGAAGCAGCACAAAATAAAGCTAATGCATAAATGGAAAGAAATCTGATTTAGGAAAATAAAATGCCAAGTGTTGTGATTGAAGTAAGACGTGAATATTCAACTGAACAAGAAATAGCAATCATTGATGCTGTTCAGTCTGCTTTAGTCCAACATTTTCAAATTCCTGAAAAAGACAAACATATCCGTTTTATCGCTCATTTACCGCATCGTTTTGCTTGTCCACCACATCAAGATCAACATGAGTTTTATACTCAAATTAGTATTGATGCATTTGCTGGACGTTCTGTGGATGCAAAGCGAAATCTTTATCAAGGAATTGTAAATAACCTTGAAGTGCTCGGCATTCCACCAAAATACGTGACGATTATTGTTCGAGATATTCCCTTAGAAAATTGGGGTATCCGTGGCGGTCAAGCCGCGTGTGATGTTGCATTGGGATTTAAGGTAGATGTTTAGATCATCTTGCTTATGACAGATAAATATTTTTAGAAGACATTTGAAATGACACATACCGTACTATTTGAATTGGGCTGTGAAGAACTTCCACCCAAAAGCTTAAAAACTTTACGTGATGCTTTAAAAGCAGAAACGGAAAAAGGCTTAAAAGATGCAGGATTAAATTTTGCCGCGATCGAAGCTTATGCTGCACCTCGTCGTTTGGCACTCAAAATTGTTGATATTGATACTGCTCAAGCAGACACACAAAAACGTTTTGACGGCCCCGCTGTTCAAGCGGCTTATGACGCAGAAGGCAAACCAACCAAAGCACTTGAAGGCTTTATGCGTGGTCAAGGTATTACAGTTGATCAGCTTTCGACGTTCCAAGCAGGTAAAGTTGAAAAAGTTTGCTTCTTGAAAGATGTCAAAGGTCAAAGCCTTGACGCTTTACTGCCGCAAATTTTACAAACTGCGCTAGACAACTTACCAATCGCAAAACGTATGCGTTCAGCAGCAAGTCGTACTGAATTCGTGCGTCCTGTGAAATGGGTTGTATTGTTGAAAGATGATCAAGTGGTTGAAGCAACTATTCAAGATCATAAAGCAGGTAATGTGACTTATGGTCACCGTTTCCATGCACCTGAAGCGGTGACTTTGGCGCATGCAAATGACTACCTTGCTGCTTTAGAAAAAGCTTATGTCGTTGCGAACTTCGAAAAGCGTCAAGCAACGATTCAAGATCAAGTGAAAAAGTTAGCTGATGAAGTCAATGCAACTGCAATTGTGCCAGCAGATTTGCTTGATGAAGTCACCAGCTTGGTTGAATGGCCAGTTGCGTTACGTGCGACTTTTGAAGAGCGTTATTTAGCTGTTCCTCAAGAAGCATTGATTACCACGATGCAGGACAATCAAAAGTATTTCTGTTTGATCAATGCTGAAGGTAAATTACAGCCTTACTTCATTACTATTTCAAATATTGAGTCGAAAGATCCGATTCAAATTATTGAAGGCAATGAAAAAGTTGTACGTCCACGTTTGTCGGATGCAGAATTCTTCTTCTTACAAGACCAAAAGCAACCGCTTGCATCTCGTAAAGAAAAACTCGCAAATATGGTGTTCCAAGCGCAATTGGGTACACTTTGGAACAAATCAGAACGTATTGCTAAATTAGCCGTTGCACTATCACCAATTACAGGTGCAAATGCAGCCGATGCTGAAAAAGCAGCGTTACTCGCTAAATGTGATTTGACCTCTGAACTTGTGGGTGAGTTCCCAGAACTTCAAGGGATTGCAGGCACGTATTATGCACGCCTTGAAGGTGAGAATACTGAAGTTGCTGAAGCTTTAGGTGAGCAATATTTACCTAAGTTTGCTGGTGATGTATTACCACAAACCAAGACAGGTACCACGATTGCGCTTGCAGATCGTTTAGATACGCTTGTTGGTATTTTTGGTATTGGTCAAGCGCCTACAGGTTCTAAAGACCCATTTGCATTACGCCGTTCTGCAATCGGTATCTTACGTTTAATCATCGAAAATGAACTTGATGTGACTATTGAAGAGCTGGTTAACTTTGCGCTTCAAGGTTATGGCGACGTGGTTAAAGATCATGACAAGACCCTTGCGGATGCCGTTGCGTTCCTTGAAGGTCGTTACCGTGCTAAATATGAAGACCAAGGCGTAGCGGTTGATGTGATTCAAGCTGTTCAAGCTCTTGCACCAAAATCTCCACTTGATTTTGATAAGCGTGTAACTGCGGTCAATCATTTCCGTACTTTGCCAGAAGCGGCTGCATTGGCTGCGGCAAACAAACGTGTTGCTAATATTCTTGCCAAAGAAGCAACGCCTGAAGGTGCTGTAGTTGAAGCGAATCTCGTTGAAGCTGCAGAAAAAGCGCTTTATGCAGAGTTATCTGCCCTCACGTCTGTGGTTCAACCTTTACTTGCTGCACGTAACTATACCGAAGCTTTGTCTAAGCTTGCTGCACTGCGTGCGCCTATTGATGCCTTCTTTGAAGGCGTAATGGTTATGGCAGATGATGCTGAATTGAAAGCCAACCGTTTACGTTTATTGGCTCAGTTGCGTGATTTATTCACAGCAATTGCAGATGTAAGTGTATTGCAGGGTTAAGTATTTATAATACTTGATCTTTTTAAATAAACCCCGCTATATATTTAGTGGGGTTTTTTATTATAAATTATTATGAAAGTATTTCTTAGTTACGCAAAAGAAGATAAAGATTTCATCCTCGAATGTTATGAAGAGTTGAAAAGAAAAAATTTTGATCCTTGGATGGATGAACATGACTTACTACCTGGGCAAGCTTGGGATGAATGTCTAAAAACAAACATGAAAGATACTGATGTAGTATTAATATTCATGTCATCTGATAGCGTGTCAAAAATTGGATATGTGCAACGCGAATGGAAATACTTTATTGATAAGCGCAAAGATTTTCCTGAGAATTTTATCTATCTTATTCCAGTCCAATTAGATACATGCACAGTACCTCAACTTATTTCATCAGAGATTCAGTTTATAAATATTCATCGGGATTTGAAAAGTAAAGAATGGAGTAAAGTACTCCGTTCCTTAGAGTTAGCAGCAGAACAAAGAAATATTAATCAAATCAACAAAGATATAACTAAACCAAAAGTAGAGTTAAAAGAGATCTCCGAAAAGTTTGAATCTCTCAATGGTTATGAATTCAATGGTAGTTATCCATTTATTACGTCAGCAAATGATAGCTTTAAAGAAGTAAATGAACTTATCTATGTTGAAGTACTAAAAGAATTATCTTTTTTAAGAAGTAGATATTTTGACAAACCACTTGATATCGAAAGACAAGATAATTTGCCCACCTATCAAGATATATTCGATTTGTCATTAAGCGGAAATATTGGTTATATAAAATCAAATTTCATTAGCCTAGTTTTTACTCATTATGCTTATACAGGTGGCGCTCATGGCAACCATTATTTTTCATGCCATCATTATTTCATAAAAGACAAAAAAGCGATATACATCAATCCATTACAAATTTTCACTGAAAATCTTTATAACGAAGCACAAGAATATATAAAAGATTATTGTACAAATGATTTAATAGCCCAAATCTCTCATCGTGCGGAGAATGATGACATAGATCAAGAATGGATCAAAAATGGATGTGAGGCTATCAATTCAGAACATATTTTAATTAAAGAAAATAGTTTGGAAATCTATTTCGCCCCTTATTCAGTTACTGGTTATGCATGGGGGGATTTTATTGTTGATATTCCTTTTTATCGCTTAACTAAATTTTTTAATAAAGAAAAGGATAATCTTTTTGCCTTAATTCAAATAGATGAATCTTAAAATGCTTCATAAAAAAATTCCTTTTAAACATAATTACAAAGTTTTGTATCATCCCCACTCTTTTCTTCTATCAAACGATAAGCTATAAAACTTGAATTGCAACATTATTGCCAAAAGGATAAAAGATGATGAAAAAAATACCTGCACTGTGTTTAGCGACTGCACTAATCGCATCGTCTTCTCTCTGGGCAACCGAAACAAATACAACTACGGCGAATACAAACACTGCAACGGCTGAAAAAACACTTCCTTATGGTGACAACCCTAGCCTCGGTCGAGTATTGCTGTATAAAACAGGCAAAGGGCTACAAAACTTAGGTGGCTCGATTCAAGGTGCATCTGAAAACACCTCTCAAAAAATTGGTGAAAAATGGCAAGACACTAAGAAATATACCGAAGAACAATCCGAGGTTGTTCAAGCCCAAACTGAAAAAGCCAAACAGTACACTGCTAAAAAATGGCAAGATACTAAAGATGCTGTGGTTGGTACCAACGAAGGTAATGTCCCAATTGAACGAGCTGAACTCAGCCAACCCTCAAAAAACTAAATTTACGACCTCTACTAAGTAGAGGTTTTTTTATAGCGAAGTATTGAATCAAACCAAGGTGAACTTGCTCACTACACTATACGGTTTGACGAAAATAGCTTTGATATGACTTATAAATAATCGAGCCTAAATTTACAGTGTTGTCTCAAAACCTTGGTTGAACTTCACGAATTAAGTCGACAAACTGAAAAGAATTTAATTGAACTGGAATTCGTAAATGAGCTTAACACCATTAAAAGTTGCTTTATTATCAATTGTTAGCAGTTTTACTTTTTCTGCATGTTCTACCTATCAATCGAAGAAAGCATCTTCTCCTCAAGTTTTAGAACAAGTTAAAAATATCGAAGCAACACCATCAACCAAAAACAATAAGGCTCAACTGATTAAGCAATCCAATAATTGCTTAATTGAGTTCACTGGATATTTTGACGGCGGGCAAGCTGTAGAAAATTGGATTTTCAATCAACATGGACTGATCTCAGCAAACTCAAGCACACAACAATACAAAGATGCCGAAGCTGAAGCGAAAACATCAACTGCATTTGATACACAAGACGCTGTAGTACAAGCCAACTTTAAGAAACTGCAAAGTAATTTTAAGCACAATAATTTAGCAAAATGTATTGAGTCAATTTAAATAAAAACTCGTTGCAACAATGTTCATTTGCAACGAGTTATGGCTTTTCAAATATTTTTGGATCAATTTAAACTATAAAGAATTAATCTTAATTTGATGTGAGTCCATTGGTTGCCGCCAATAGATCTATACGTGGGAATACTAAGCCAGTGCGAGTATCGGTGACTGATTTACCTGTTACTCTTAAACGATTCACCGTTTGATCAATGGTTTCTGTTGGACTCACACCATTGGCACGGAGTAAAGCAATTGCCCCCGCAACATGTGGTGCAGCTTGCGAAGTTCCACCTTGGGTATAACCACCCGCTGTAATCATTGCACCTGGTGCAAGTAAAGTTACAAGCGAACCACCATTACTAAAGCAAGTCACTTTATCTGCAGCAGTGGTTGGATCAGAGCATTTTAACGGATTACCCCAAGATGCACTGCCAATATTACTGTCATACACAGCACCTACACGTACTGCACCTGCCACGCAAGCAGGTGAAGAAATCCCATCTGAAAATGCATCATTACCCGAAGCAACCACTGGCACGACACCCGCAGCACGAGCATTTGCAAAAGCAGTACTATAACTACTGTTACTACATTCGGAAGTATATTTCACACCTGGTACACCCAAGCTTAAATTCACTGATTTAATGTTATATGTTTGCGCATTATTTACAGTCCAATTTAACCCCGCCAAAATATCACTGTCATAAGCAGTACTGCCCCACTGACCATTCACGCGAACACGGCGGAAGGTATCAATGCCAATAATTTTGGTTTTCGTGGCAACTTTAGACACGATGCCTGAGACATTACTCCCATGACCATTATCATCTAAACTGCCATCATCGGGCGCACTATCGAAAGCATAGACAACGCGACAGCTTGCAGCAGGCGTATTGATTGCAGTACATCCAAAATCACTATGCTTATAATTTACACCTGTATCAATCACCACAACGCTTGATCCTTCACCTGTAAAACCATTGCTTACAGTCTGAGGTTGATTAATCAAAGGGAGACTTTCCATTGTAGTGGTGGTATTTTTTCGATTCGGATAAACGCCTTTTACAGATGGATCATTGAGCACTTTTGCTAAAGTTTCTCGATTTTGAATTCGGTATAAACCCAATGGCAAACCATTGAATTCACGCAAAGTTTGGAAACCTGATTCTTGTGAAAATTTATTTTTAAATCGGGTTTTCCCATCTGCAATATATGATCTTTTCTCTAAACCTAAAGGAATACTGGCAGAATTCATATCATATTCGATCAGTAAATCATTCGACTCATTGCTGACCAATGCATCAACATCAATTTTTCCTTGCGCAACTTTACTTATCGCACTTGAACTCAGTCGTTGTTTTAATTGAGTTGCGTTAAGTGAAGCAGCAGAAGCTGACGTGGTATATAAAGCAGATAAACTTAGCAAAAATAACGTTTTATTTATCAATTTCAATCTCCATTGTTCTTGGGTAAAGAACTTTTGAATCACTAAAGCTCTCGGATAAAGAGCATTTGATTATTAAAGTGTTTTGATTTCATTTGCAGGATCTTTGTCAGGATCTATCGGTTGTATCGAAGGATCACTTTTGGTGTCATAAAATGGAACCTCCTCTTTTGTTTTTCTAGTTTGATTTAACAATGTTGCTGTAGTGACTTGTTTTTTTTGCGCCTCCTCTTGGTTGAAGTGTTGCGATGTGGTTTCAAGATGGTCATCTTTGATCTGATGAATATACAGATCATCGGAAGAAGTTAAGGGATCTGAGGGCTGGAAATACATCACCAATACCCCCAAACCAATCAATACAAGTAAAAAAGCCGCTATCATTTTCATTTAATTTCTCCGATGCTTTTTACTAACAATCACAAAGTTATTTACTCAAACGAGCTAAAAAATCAAAATTATTACTTTAATATTCACATTTATTTTCATATCAATAAAATAAAACCTCGAAGATGGAAAATCTAAAAAAGTATCATGATCTTTCATTCATAATGATTTATTCACCTCATCAAATGTTGGAAATACAAAATTCTGTATCCACCTGACACAACATATAAATCAAAAAAATGTAATGTATTTTTTATACCAAGCAATAAAAATGCCAGTTTTCACTTAAAAAAACCAATTTAAATTATGCTTATATATTCACTAGTTATGTTTTTTTAATTATTTTAATTTTATTTGCTTTCATCAATTTCAATTTGAATTTTTATAAATTGAAAATCACTCATAAAAGTATATTTTTCACATAGTTATTAAAGTGTTTTATCTCCACAATTTATATCTGATGTGTTTTTCAGTTGTAATCTACATGTAACGTTTTGCTGAAATCCATAGCTTTCCCCTTTTTCATCGATATGATGCATTTGCGTTCATGAAGTGCCCCAACATGGCACATCTTTAAAGGAAATCGCAATGAAAAAAATGATCAAAACAGCTATCGTGACAACAACGCTTCTGGCATCTGCTTCAATTTTTGCACAAAATGTCGGGGTAAATGCCAATGGCTCAGCACAAGTCAATGTTCAATCTGGCGGTTTGATTAAAGGCGTCACTGGACTTGCTAAAAATACTGCTCAAGGCGTCGGAAACGTAGCACACGGTGTTGGTCATGTCGCACATGATGTCGGTCACAGCGCTGTAAATACAGGTGTCAATGCGACTCAAAAAACCGTTACTGCTGTCGGTAATGTCGGTTCACATGTGGTTAATAAAACAGGCGAAACCCTAAAAAATACCAAAAACTATACGGTAGACAAAGCTGGAGATGCCCAAGCTTTTGCTACTGAAAAAAGAGCTGATGCAAAGAAACGTTATCAACAAGGTCAAAATAATCCTAAATCAATCGGTGTAAATACCCAAGCGGGTGTACAACTTGGCAACTCATCAGTTCAAACCCAAACAGGTTTAAATGCTAATAATAAGCAAGCTCAAGCTGGTGCAAATGTTGGAGTGAAAGTATTGGGTGTAAATGCGAATGTAAATACCAATGCAAAAATTGGCGCTAACTAACCTCTCAATATACTGTCCTATAAAAAAGCCCTTTGATATTTCAAAGGGCTTTTTATTTAGCCAATATTTAAATGAGTACGCTCATCTGGACTATGTTCGATAAAATGCGTAAATCCAGATTGATCACAACTCAGCGTCAATTGCTTATAACTTAAACTGCAATATTCAGCATAACGTTTAAAGAGCAATAGAGATTGATCTAAAGCCAATGCTTCACCCTGCTTCACTAATTTATGAATGCCACGATCATTCATTGTCAGCACATAAATTTCATGGTTGAGCTCAAGCTCAAGCACAGCATTTAATTTCGGCGTTAAAGGCAACAGATAATGAAAATTTGCATTGATTGTTTCTAAATCATAAGTCTCAAGCTTTAGACTGACTAAGTTAAACACCAAAAAAGTATCATTACCTGTTTTGATTGCAGGAGAAACTGAATGGGTTTGCTGTACAAAATGCGGATGTGCACCTAGCTTACGCAAATTCTGTTCAGTACCTTGTTTTAACTTGAATAATTGCTGAACGAATTTTTGCTTCATATGCGCATCAAAATAACGCTCATCGAGTTCAAAATCATTATTTTGCAATATTTTCAGTAAAGCTTGATGATGCCTCGGCAGTAATGCATCTAGTACATGACGATAATAAAATTTACTCTGTTTTTTAACTTCACGAACACGTTTATTGAAATAAGTAATTTCAAAAGGCTTTTCAACAAAATCATTTAAAAGCTCTGAGCTTGCCAACACAGACAGTGCTTCATGTCCCGTGAAAGGCAAATGAATCACATGCATTTTAGGCAATAAAGGCTGGATCTTTAGAAAGTGCTCTTTATCTTCTGCATAGTATGGATCATAGACAATGATGTATTCACGTGATGAATCAACTTCATCTGCTTGAATCTGCATATCCTGATGAATATTGGCATCAAAAAATTCAGCGTAACGGCGATCTTCAACCACATTTGGATCAATCGAGTATTGCGGAACAAAAGCCACAATTTTTTGCATATTCAATAAATTTGAATACTTGATAGCAGCATAGCCACCCATGGAGCCGCCATAGCCGACAATGCCTTTAAATTGCTGCAAAATCGGTTCAATCTGCTGCTGCATGTTTAACATGCTGGTTTTTGGAAACCAAGACTTTTGCTTCGGCATAATGCCGATCACATTGTACTGATATTTGATCAGCGATTTTTCAGCATTAATCGACATGCCTTTGGCACGGCTAATCAAATCACCGAATGAAATCACCAAAGTGTCACTTGAACCTTTTAAGAAAATAACGCGGATATGTTCATCTTCAAATATTATTTGCTTGTCCATGCTCACACTAAAAATTGTTCCTGAGCTTGTATCAAAAAGTCACCAAATGATGCTTTTGCCAAACCATAATTGCGGAGTATCTTATTTTATAGAGATAAGACAGATTAAAAAGCGCAAAAAATGACACAATCCCTGCATCCTACTGCCCAAAAAGGCTTTAGCTTAGGGGCAGAACTCTATCAACAGGTTCGCCCCAGTTACCCACAAGAAACAGCCATTTGGCTGCAAGATCAGCTCCAAATAGGAGAAAATTCCACTGTTGTTGACCTCGGTTGTGGGACTGGCAAATTCTTACCTTTTTTAATTCAGACACAAGCCAAAGTGATCGCGGTCGACCCCGTCATTGAAATGTTACAACAACTGCAAATAAACTATCCCACAATAACGTCAGTTCAAGCATCGAGTGAACAGTTACCTTTAAACACGGACACAATTGATGCAATTGTATGTGCTCAATCCTTTCATTGGTTCGCAAATCTTGATGCATTAAAAGAAATCCACCGTGTCCTCAGCCCAGCAGGTCATTTGGGATTAATTTGGAATCAACGTGATATTCAAGTCGATTGGGTTAAAGCGCTTGCAGATGAAATAGCGCCTTTAGAGGGTGATACACCACGATTTCATAGTGAGCAATGGAAAAAAGTTTTTGAGGATCAATCTTTATTTAAATTTGAGCGCTTGAATACATTCCAACAAACGCATCAAGGTACCGTAGAACAAGTCGTCAGTAAGCGTTTACTCTCAACCAGTTTTATTGCAGCGATGAGCGTTGCAGAGCAGCAAAAGCTAAAAGCGCGATTTGAACAAATAGTATTTGATTTTACAGGCTTAACTGCGCAAGATCAGATAGGTTTTCCTTATATCACTTATGCTTATCATTTTCAGAAAATGCCCATTGAATGATTAAAACGAGTTTATTTATGAACGTAAAATTTAAAACAACATTTGCGATTGGTTGTATCCTTAGTTCAGCACTATTACTGACTGCATGTAATAAAGATAAAGAACCCGCAGCAAAAAATGAAAGTCAAACCAACTCAACCACGGATGCAATTGGTCAACTGAATCAAACACCGATTAAGCAGTTTCCAAGCACACCTGATGATGGACATGACATTGCGATCTTAGATGACTATGACACTCGTTTTACCGAAATGAGTGACAGTATGGAAATTGAATTGGCGAAGATGAAACAAGCCAATACACTCACGCCAGAATTTGAACAACAACGCCAAAAAGATAATATTAAATCTGCTCTCACCATGCTCAAACAACTTGAACTGAAAACTGAGCAAGGTCGTTATATTCAAGGTTTATTGTATGATTACTGGGAACAGCAAGCCAAAAATTTAGACCAAGCGACTTTGGCAAATAATAATCAGCAGGTAGATGCCAATAAACAAGTCAATCATCTTAATGAATATTTACATGCGCAAAGTCAATTGCATCATTGGAAAAGTACTCAAACATCGGAAACTAAAATGCAAACTGAATAAATATTTGCTGTAAAAAAAGGGTCTGTGCAGACCCTTTTATCATTAAGAATTTTCAATTTAGTCAATAAGTTTAAATCTTTTGTTTTTCAATCCATTCTATTGAATTGACTCGAAATAACTCACAAGCTCCATCACCGACTCCACCAGGAGTGAGAGAAGATGTCCAAACTAAATCCTTATCGCGCACTTCAACCAACTCTCCTTTTAAGTTGACCAAATCACCGCGTTTCACCTGTTTGATTTGTTTTGCAATTTCAGGATTAGCAGGAATGATGTGCATATTTGACACCAGCTTTAATGCTTGATCGGGTGGAACAGGTAATTTTTTCATATTCCAATTTAAATAACGATCATATTGACGCACTGAAATTGTCCGTGCGATATCTGGTTCTGCAAATAGACCTAGACTCACCGCATAATCAATAGGTGAAAATTTTGCTTGTTCATCATCATGATAGACTTTTGAACCTAAAATACGAAAATTACCATCAAAAGGTTTTAATACCGAGATAGACTGATACTTCACAACAGGGGATAAACCATTGGCAATATTGTATTCAACTGTCGAAGTTGATGCATGGGTCTGCCCGATTGCAACCACCATACATAAACTCATCCATAGACGTTTATTCATGGTTTTATCATCCTCAAACGACCAGTAAAATTTTGAGCAACTGCTTCATTTCATAGTATGCTGAGACGATGAAAAAAAGTGCTTTTTTTAGTAACAATCAAACTCAGTTTGGTCATATTTTTGTGCTATTAGTTTTTATACTTTCTTTTGAATATTGAATGGATGCCTATGCTTTACCAATTTTATCAACGTCGTATTTTTCCGCATTTACTCAATCAAGTCATGCAAACAGCAAGTTTGATGGATCGACGTCGAGAGTTATTGCTACCAATTGAAGGTGAGGTGCTCGAAATTGGTTTTGGAACAGGCTTAAATGTGCCTTTTTATGGCAATGTAGATAGCTTATACGCACTCGAGCCTAATCCAGATATTTATCAGTTGGCTGTGGAGCGTGTTCAACATGCTCCTTTCTATATTAAACATGTGCAATCCAGTGCTGAGAAACTGCCTTTTGCAGATGCATCATTAGATCATATTGTTTCGACGTGGACGCTGTGTAGCATTCCTCAACTAGATCAAGCATTGGCTGAAATTCATCGGGTGTTAAAACCAACAGGCACTTTTCACCTGCTTGAGCATGTTAAGCATCCAGATTCAGTTAAAATACAATCATTACAAACGTTATTGACTCCAATTCAAAAAAGAATAGGTGATGGTTGTCATTTAAACCGTGATATTGAACGTCATGTTTTACAGGCAAATTTTCAGTTCATCGTGAAAGACTATTTTGATGCGGAAGGTATTCCTGCTATTGCACAAAAAATGTTATTGGCAAGAGTACAAAAATGCGAGATGACAGCTTAAAGTGAGCTGTCAAAATCAATTTTTAGCGTTTCAAAGCGGACTCGACCTTGCTGTATCGCTTGAGCAATTGCCTGTTGCCCTTTGCTTAAGCGTGCTCCCCCACTCTTAATATCTAATAAAATGACTTCTATATCTTCAGCACGACCATCACCATCACGAAAATCGGTATAACCGTCAAACACGACATAATCGACAGGGTCGCCGAGAAATTTGGCATCACTAGGCAGATATTGAAATTCAGGTAAGATCGGCGCAAATTGCTCAGCCATTTTTCCTTTTAAGACCGCACGACTGGTATTCACACTGCGTTTTTGTGCATCTAATAATGCTTGTTTATGTTCAAGTTCTAATTCAGCAATATATTTTTCATATTCAGCTTGAATACGACCATTTCGACTGCTCGACAAAATAATTGTGGTGATCACAACACCAATACATCCACCAATTAACATGGCAAGCCAAACTGACATATAACATTCCTTATTCGTTAACGCTGCTATTTAACTGCAACATTAAACTTTTGTCATGTGTAACACACTCTTATAAAAAAGATGCTAAGGTATAGTTGAATACAAAATCCACGTTTAAAAAATCTAATTCCATGAAGACAATATTAGTTGCAAATCAGAAAGGCGGTTGTGGTAAAACCATGACGGCAATTACACTCGCAGCAGCTTTATCACAGAAGGGCTATAAAGTTGCACTTGCAGATGCAGACAACCAAAAATCATCATTACAATGGCTCAAGCAACGTCCAGATACTGTCACCAATATCCAAAGTCTTGACTGGCGACATGAAAAATCAATTGGTGAAGCACCTAAAAATTTAGATTATTTAATTATTGACGCACCAGGTGCTTTATCAGGCGAACATGCTGAACAACTGGTCAGTGAAGCGCATGCAATCGTTACGCCATTGCAACCTTCATTTTTTGATATAGATAGTACACGTCGCTTCTTAAAACACTTACAAGACATCAAACGTATTCGTAAGGGTAAAGTACAAATCTTGTTGATTGCAAACCGAGTCAAATCCAATAGTGCGAGTTCTAAAGATATTCAGGACTTTTTTAACAAAATAGAACAAGAACCTGTCGCATGGATTTCTGAACGCAGTGCATATGGTACATTAGCCATGCAAGGGCTCAGTGTCTTTGATAAAACTCAGAAAAATTTTGTGGCGATCCAAACACAATGGCAACCTGTATTAAATCAGTTAGTCGACGATCCCAGCGAATGGTTCTAAACGGTATGATCAGCGCTAATCTTTTGATATTTAATATTGAAATCGTATGGTGAAAATTTCACTGAACGTGTTTTTCAGTTAATATGTTTTCAATTATTTTTGGCACTAGAGAAAACTATGGTGCAACAATACGCTCCAACTTTACAACGCGTTTTATTGTTTGGACTGTTTTTTGTTTTAATGTTTTTGGGATTTAGTATTCTCAAATACTTCATTGTCCCTGTGCTTTGGGCAGCTATTATTGCCTATATGACTTGGCCTGTGTATCTATGGGTACAACGTCGTTTTTTTGGTGAAAATCGCCCAACTTTAAATGCAACAATCATGATTACCATGGTCATTCTGGTAATCGGTGTTCCCTTTGTTTGTGCTATTTTTATGCTACAACTCGAAGGTCGAAACTTATATTTCAATTTACAAAAACAATTATTCTCAGGTCATATTCAAGTGCCTGACTTTATTAAAAATCTCCCTATTATCGGTAAAGACATCAGTCGTACCGTCAATGAGTTAAGTGCAGATCCGAATAGTATTGCAAAAAATGTCGCTGAGTGGATTCAAGGACATCTCAGTTATGGTCGTTTTGTCTTAAGTGAAATTAGCCGTAATTTGGTGAAGCTTACTTTTGCCATCATGACGTTGTTCTTCTTCTATCGGGATGGGCAACTGATTTTGGCGCAAGTCAGTCGTGCTTTAGAAATGGTGATCGGTCCTCGCGTCCATCATTATCTTGATACAATTTCTGAAACAACACGTGCTGTGGTTTATGGGGTGGGTTTAACTGCGGTTGCTCAAGCGATATTGGCTGGCTTAAGTTATTTTGTTGCGGGTGTTCCTAACCCAATGCTACTCACCATTGTCACCTTTATTTTGGCACTGATTCCTTTTGGCACACCAATCTCATATCTAGGTGTTGGCCTGTGGCTGTTTGCTCAAGGACAAACCGTTGAGGCTATTGGTGTTATCGTTTGGGGATTACTAATCGTGAGTAGTTCGGATAACGTGATTCGTCCTTTAGTCATCTCAGGTGCAACGCAAATTCCATTCATCTTGATCATGTTTGGTGTATTGGGTGGTATTGCCAGTTTTGGTTTAGTCGGTCTATTTATTGGTCCAGTCATTTTGGCGATTTTATTGGCAATCTGGCGTGAATGGTTACATGAAAACATTCCCGAACCTGTTGCTGAAATCGAAGCACCAATAGAAACAAAATAAAGCTTAGTCGATACCACTTATCATCTGTTGATGAATCTGACTTGCGAGTTATCACATTCTTTGTTTGAATCGAATAGATAAAGACAATAGATAAGGATAATTCGCAATGCTTTCAAGCTTCAAACGGTGTTCGATTCTTGCCACAATCATGATGAGTATCAGTGCATGCTCATCTATTCCTCTCGACAATAATGCCGCGAAAATTCAGAAACAGCCTACTAGCTCCGATCATAAATATTTAATCCCGATCTATCTGGTTAGCGCCGATGGTATAGGTGCTTCGATTGGCACAGTATCCTTCCAAGAAAGTCCAAATGGACTGATTATCATCCCTGCATTATGGAAACTTCCATCGGGTGAACATGGTTTTCATATTCACGAGAAACCATCATGTGAAGCTGCAATGAAAGATGGAAAAATGGGCGCAGCACTGGCAGCGGGCGGTCATTACAATCCTGACAATATTGCTCATCATGGCACTCCTGAAAATGGTCATTTAGGTGACTTACCTACACTCACTGTCAATGAAAAAGGATTTGCAACCCAAGCCGTTATCGCACCTCGGTTAAAGCTGTCAGACATACAGGGACGTGCAATTATGATTCATGCAGGTGGGGATAATTATTCCGACACACCTAAACCACTCGGTGGCGGTGGCGAAAGAATTGCCTGTGGTGTAATCAAATAAAGATTGTGGGTATCTCAAAAGATATCCACAATTTATGACTTTATTCACTTAATTTATCTATAGAGATGAATAGAAATAAAAGATGAGCACGAATTTTGCTTAGTATTATTAAATGAAAAATCAACAAAAATGGGGTCGAAAATTGGCTCAATATCTTGATCAGTACATCATTCCACCTAGACTATAAGGCTATATGATGATTAAAACACTCGTTGAAGTAATACAATCATGAATAGTCTTTATCATCTTTTCAATCGGGTTCGATCGAACTCGATTCTATTGTATTGCCTACAAATTTTGATTGTCTTGACAGGCACTACATTGGTCTTGCATGGATTGGGACTCGGTCAATTCATTATTCCTGTCACATTAGGAGCAATTGCGGCTGCCCTCACAGACTTCGATGATCGTCTGAGTATTCGACTGCGTAATTTGGTCTATGTCTGTGTGCTGTTCTTTACTGTTAGCACTATTTTAGAGTTTTTAGCACCTTATAAATTTTGGTTTATCGTTTACCTTAGCCTGTCGAGTGCAGCACTGATTCTCATGGGTGCTTTAGGTCAACGTTATGCGACGATTTCATTTGGTACGATTCTCCTTTCGATTTACACCATGTTTGGTCTAGGTGAATATGCAAATTGGTATCAGCAACCGAGTTATTTTGTTATCGGTGCTGTTTGGTACGGATTGACCTCGATCTTATTTTTTATGATTCGACCAACCCGGCCCTTACAGGAGAAGATTTCAACGATTTTCAAGGAAATGGGAGAACTGCTACAGAGCAAAGCTAAACTGTTTGATCCAGATAATGTCGACAATGTCGAAACACTGTTGTTTGAACTCTCACAAAAAAATGCCCAAGTGGTGAATAGTCTAAATCAAGCAAAACAATCTTTGCTTTCTCGGCTTAAATCATCCCGCATCAATAACAGTAGCATCTATTGGCTAAACCTATATTATTTTGCGCAAGATATTCATGAACAAGTCACCTCCAATTATTTGCACTATGAAAAAATCCATCAGAACTTTAGCCGTAGCGATTTAATTTTTCGTATTCAAAAAAATATGTTTCTACAAGCAACTGCCTGCAAAAAACTGAGTCAGGCTTTGCTACATAAAAGTACTTATCAAAACAGCCCACTCGCTGATGCTGCGCTTGCCCAGTTGGAAGAGTCCATGCAAGACTGGATTGATCAACACCCACATAATCTTGAAGTTAAAAACTTAGAACTGATTCTGAATAACTTAAAAAGTATTCATGAACAATTTGCTCAACTGCAATTTCAACAAAGCATCGAAACAATATCAGCGCAGCATCAACAAGCACACCTCAACTTACTGGATGAGGATATTC
>Ga0209599_10000811_pt1 | contig 17618 bp, 13 predicted proteins | sample Shrwel_input2_FT_FD_187534 | JGI IMG/M metagenome (GOLD analysis project Ga0209599, IMG submission 187534) | Subsurface microbial communities from deep shales in Ohio, USA - Utica-3 well 1 S input2 FT (SPAdes) (version 2) ... | reverse complement strand
AATTCTGCTGTCCTGATGCAACTGTGGCTGATGTAAAAAACGAATGGGCTCCAGCAGATTATTCGGCAGTAGCCATAAACTTAATAGGGCGGCTGAACATTCGTTATAACTAAAACCAAGCAGCTGTTGTTGTTGCTGCCAGGGCAGGATGCCATGATGATATTGGTTGCAGTGCCTGGCCACTTCCGGATTAATTTCAGCCACCACCAGCTCGCCAATGTTATGCAACAAGCCGGATAAATACAGCGGTTCACTTTGTTTAATGCCAATGATCTGGCCGAGATATTTGCCAATCAAAGCCGCATGAATACTGCTTTCCCAGAATCTTTCCAAATCCACTACATCGGTCGGTGCTTTGGCAAAAGCGTCGGCAGCACCGTAGGCGACCACCATGTTATACACCTGAGTTTCGCCCAACAGTAACACTGCTTTACTGACGGAATCGATTTGATGCGGAAAGTTGTACAAGGCGCTGTTTGCCAGCTTCAGCAGACGTGACGCCAGCGCAGGATCAAGCACGATCAATTCAGCAATTTCGTCCAGGTTACTGATTTTATTGTCGATCACTTGCTTGATTTTAAGGCAGGTATCCGGCAACACAAAAACATCACCAACTTGTCGGGCATAATCCGCTGCTTTCACTATCTGTTCTCCTGAATGACCTCAAGACCCCTATAGTGTCGCCGTAAACCAGCTTTTTACAAGCAACAGGCTATATTTTTTTGCCGGAAAACGGCATAGTCCGGTGGATTATGGGCAGAACAGCCAGCTCTGAAAGCATCTGTTGCAGTCAAATCAGTTTGAAGTCGGTATAATTAAAAGTTCTGTCATGGCAGCTCATTTGATAAATTTATGTAAATTGCTGCTTTTAAACGCTTTATTTGGTATTTTTTTACGATGTCTCATCTATACTCAGCCGTCATGAAGCAGATTATGGTTATCGGCAGTGGCGGTGTTGCCAAAAACACGGTCGCCTTGCTGATACTAACCTCCGGCCTTGATCGAAGAAGGGTGCTGTGAAGAAGTTAGTGATGCTGGTTTTAACGATATTGTGTTGTCACGATGTCCTCGCTGTCGGGTCAGCCGCCACTCCTTTGGTGGCTGTGCATCCGGCTGTGCCTGTTGATAAGCTGAGTCAGGCGCAGTTACGCAGTATTTTCCTGAAACGGCAGGTGATTTGGCCGGACGGGGTAGCCATTAGAGTCTTCATTTTGCCGGTAAAATCGGCAACCCACCGCCAATTTAGTCAAAGCCATTTGCAAATGTTCCCATATCAACTTGATCGGGCCTGGCAAAAGCTGACGTTCTCCGGGATTGGCACGCCGCCGGCAGAGGTCGGTTCGGCGACTGAGATGTTGAAATTGCTCCAGAGCACCCCTGGCGCCATTGGTTATTTACCTGCAGACAACGAGACGACAGATGCAAAAATTATTCACATCAAGCCTTAAGCCGTTATTGGCTGTTGCTTATGCGTTGAGTCTTGGCTGGTTTTCCCAGGCACAGGCCGCTGATGATCTGCATTGGCACGGCTTTGTGGCGCAGGGCATGATGCAGGCGAAAAATAGCAACTTCTTAAATAACACTGGCGAAGTCAGTGCTGAATTAACTGAGTTTGGTCTGAATTCTGTTTGGCAGGTCGACAGCAGCTGGCGTCTGGCCGGTCAGGTGATGTATCTGGACGGTGGCAACAGGTTCCAGCAAGGCTGGCGCATTGACTATCTGTTTTTGAACTGGACAGCGTTAAATACCCTGGACTGGCAGCTTGATCTCTATCTAGGCCGTTATAAAAACATGCACTGGTTGTATTCCAGTACCCGTGATGTGGCTATTACCCGGCCCCTGATTGTGCTGCCGCAATCGGTCTATTTTGATGCATTTCGTGATATTGCCGTTGGTTCTGATGGCATAGCGCTGCAATCGACCCACACCAATAGTCTGGGTGAGTTTGAAATTAACTGGAGTATTGGCGCCACGCCGGTGCCGACCGAACAAAGCCAACGGGTGATCAGCACCATGATTACCGGTAAAACCGAGCAGGATTTTGTCCATCAGTTCAGTGTGTTTTTAAGGCCTGATGGCAGCAAACAGCAGTGGGGGGTCAGTTTCCTCGATTCTGACTTTAATTACCGCCGGGCCGACACCGATATTTTTTATGATGGTGACTTCACGGTACAACGGGTGATGCTGAACTGGCGTTATAGTGAAGAAAACTGGGAGCTGTCCAGTGAGCTGGTGCAGGAACGGGTGTCAGTCTATGGTTTTTATGCCCCCGGCATGCAAAGAATGCAGTTCGCCCAAGGTGCTTATTTACTGGCGAGGTACAACCTGACGCCGCAAACCACGTTGTATCTGAGCCATGATCACTATTTTGCCAATAAAGATGACAGGCGTGGTGCCACGCTACCACTCCAGTCTGGTGGGTTAATTGCGCCTTTCTTTGGCTACCAGCGCGATTCGGCGTTGGCCATGAGTCATGATTTTCGCGCCGACTTGCGGCTGAAGCTGGAATACCATTGGATCACCGGCACCGCCAGATTGGGGCCGAATGTGGTTCCGGATGTGGTGGTCAATACCTCGCGTCATCATTCGTTATGGGCCTTTCAGCTGATGTATTGGTTCTGACATGCGGCCCTTTTTAAGCCTGCCCTGGAAAATACTGGCTTTAACCCTGGGAGCACTGCTGTTGATGACGGTGGTGCTGACCAGCTTTTCCCTGGTGAAAATGGACCAGGACTTTCGCCTGCAGCAAAGTAAACAATTGCAATTGCGCCAGCAGCAATTTAATCACCTGAATTTGCTGCTGGAGAATCAACTGCGCAGCTGGCTGGAGTCTTTTACGGACTTGGTTTTGCTTCGGGATCAGCTGGATTTTCAGGACTTCGCGACTCAGTTAGCGGCGCATTATGATGCGATTGCCTTGCATTTGAATGTGGAAAGTCTGTGGCTTATTGACGATAACAGCCAGGTGTTATATGCCTCCACCCCGCAATTACCAACCAATTTGCTGGCGGTTGCGGCCGAAGTGGTGCAGCAGCAAGTGCCACAAACCGCCATTTATTGTGCCGACCAATGTATTAAACTGGTGTTGGTGCCGGTGCAAAATGCGCAGGCACAGTTGGCCGTTGTAGCAATTGCCACCACTTTGGTCGATGTATTGTCATCGCTCAAGCAGGGCATAGGTTCAGAAGTGTCTATTGTCCGGCTCAGGCAGCAGGATGCCGTGCTGCAACAAGTCGAGTTATTGTCTTTGTCCAACCCAGGCATGATGCGGCCGGTGTTTGCGGCTTTACCGGCCCAAATGCCGCTGGCTGAAGTGCTGTCTGAAGGTATTGCCGTTCGGCTCGACAGTCAGAATTATCTGATCAGCCTGTTACCGCTGGCGACTCAGGGTGGCGAACATTATCTGGCGCTGGTCGACGATACCAGCAAGTTTGCCCAAGCCAAGCGCGATTATCAGTTACAGATCATCACTTTTGCCCTGGTGAGTTTTTTACTGTTGGCGGTGCTTATTTATGTCAGTACGCTGCGGCTCAGTCGTCGTTTGTTGACGTTGGCGCGGCATTTACCTTTATTAGCCCAGCGCCAGTTTTTGCAATTCCGCCAGCGTAGCACCCATCCACCTTTGATGTTTCAGGATGAAGTCGATGTGCTGACTCAGGCGGCGCAACAGCTCAGTATTGAACTGGAACAATTGCATCAGCAAATTGAGCTCAATACTCAAGAGCTGGAAAACATTGCGATGTTTGACTTATTGACCGGCTTGCCAAATCGCAACATGTTGCAGTTCCAGTTGAAAAAGTGCCTGGCGGCACTCGAGCGCCAGCGCGGTACTGTAGCAGTGTTATTCCTGGACTTGGATGACTTTAAAAAAATTAATGACAGTAAAGGTCATGCTGCCGGTGACCAACTGTTGGTTGAAGCGGCCACCCGCTTACGTAGTTGTATCCGCAATTCTGATATTGCCTGTCGTTTTGGCGGTGATGAATTTGTGGTGGTGTTGTCTGAAGCCAATGAACCCGATTATCCGCAGCAAGTGGCGCGGCGGATTTTTGAGGCCTTTAAACAGCCGATCAGTTTAGGTTCGCAGCTGTTTTATATCTCGACCAGTATTGGTTTAACCAGCACAGATAACCCACAGGCCTCGCCGGATGAGCTGATCCGGCAAGCCGATATGGCGATGTATGAAGCCAAAGATCAAGGGGGCAATAGTGCGCAGCTGTATGATCAACAAATGTATCAGCGGCTGGCGAAACGGCTGGTGTTGGAAAGTGAAATTAAAGAAGCCATTGAATTAAAACAATTCAGTTTGAGTTTGCAGCCACAAATTGAACTCAGTACCGGCCGTTTGTCGGGTTTTGAAGCTTTGTTACGCTGGCAACATCCGGTGCGCGGCACTGTCACGCCGGATGAATTTATCGGTATTTTGGAAAACTCGCCACAAATGATAGAGTTGGGCTATTGGGTGTTCCAACGCAGTTTCCAACTGGCAAAACAACTGATTGGCCGTGGTTATCGCGATATTCGGATTGCCATTAACTTATCTGCTGAACAATTCCTCGATCCGGCGTTACCAGACAAACTGGCGCAGTGGCTGCAGGAGCTGAAATTACCAGCCCAGCATTTTGAGCTGGAATTAACCGAACGTACGCTGGTGAAAAACATCGAAACCACGCTGGCGGCGATGAAGCAGTTAAAAGCGATGGGCTTTTCTTTTGCCATTGACGATTTTGGTACTGGTTATTCGTCCCTTAGTTATCTGAAACAAATGCCGGTTGATATCATTAAAATTGATAAAAGTTTTGTGTTTGGCATGCTGGAAAATGATGCGGATTATCAGATTATTGTCTCCACCATTGCGATGGTGCAAAACCTGGAACTGAAAGTCGTGGCCGAAGGGGTGGAAAACCGCGCCCAATTGCAGCTGCTGAAAAAGTACCGTTGTGATTATGGTCAGGGCTATTTCTTTGCCAGACCATTGAATGAAGTTCAGTTGGAAGAGTTTTTACGGCAAAAAGTACCACACGGTTATCTGGAAATCAGTTAATCCCCATTCTTTCAGCTACTGAGCCGGACTCTCTTGTGTTGGTGCCGTGTGTAAATGCAAGGTTAGACGGTCCAACAGGCATGATGGATTAACCTTGTTATGGCATGTGTCGGACTGCCGCGGCGCTGCCGTGTCGGGTCCGACCAGCAGGATGAATAATGATTGCCACCAGCCATGTTGGACTGCTGCATCGCACTTCGTGGGGAGTCCGACCTACCCAATTTGAGAGTCCGACCCATGGATCAGCACATGTCTGTACTCAATCTTTAGCCGGAACCTGACACATCGGGTCGGCTTTTACCACATAAGGCTTTAACAGCGGGGCCATTCCTTTCAGGACCTGCAGTGGCAATGCTGAGGTAAAGCTAAAATCATCCGCGCCTTTGCCAGGCACAAAGGCGGTTAAAGTACCGAAGTAGTTATCGCCAAGGTAAAACACAAAGGTGGCGGTTCTGTTGTTGACCGTCGAAGCCATCACTTTACCGCGCACCACCTGGGTGGCGATGCGGTTGTCACCGGTACCGGTTTTGCCACCGATCTTCAGCGCACTGCCATCCGCCTTGACAAAACTACCATTCAGCCGCCGTGCTGTACCAAGTTCAGCCACCTGACCCAGCGCTTTTTTCAGCGCTCTGGCCACTTCAGGGCGCATCACCCGTTCGCCGGCATTGGCATTGTATTGCAGTCGGGTTTCATAAGGTGTTCGGACGGCAAAATGCAGACTATCGATGCGGATCGTCGGTAATTTGATGCCGTCATTCTGGATGATGCCCATCAGTTCAGCCAGCGCTGCCGGCCGGTCGCCTGAGCTACCCAGAGCCGTGCCGAGCGATGGCACTAAGTGATCAAAGGCATAACCGAGTTTAACCCAACGTTGATGGATATCGAGGAAAGCCTCAACTTCCAGCATGATGCGGATCCGACTGTCGCGGGCGCTGCGGTTACTGGTTTTAAATAACCAGCGGTACACCTGCTGCCGTTGCTCGCTGCTGGCAGCCACCACATCAGCAAATTTGGCTTCCGGATTTGTATTGAGGTAACTCAGTAACCATAATTCCAGCGGGTGCACCTTGGCGATATACCCTTGATCCGGCAGGCTAAATTTACCAGGCCCATATTTATTGTACAGTTCATTCAGCTTATTGCTGCTGAGCTGTTCATCCGGTAATTTGCTGGTTAAAAAGGCGCTGAATACGGTCAAATCAGAACCTGGTAACAAATAACGATGGGAGGCGGCCAGCCGATCCGGTGTTTGTTTCAGACCATCAAAAAACACTTCCAGTCGCTCTTCCGTTGGTTTTTGCTGATATTTGCGCCAGAACTTACGTAAAAACTCGGTGCCTTCTTTATCAATAAACTTGCGCAGGTATTCATCCCGTTTTGGATCTTTGTCATTGCGTAATAACAACGAGCTGCTGCCCAGAGTCTGATAACTGCTGGAGTAACTGACAATATCCCGCATCAGCCGGACAAACGGCAGGTTATGTGATTGTTGCAGCGATTCCGCCACAGTTGGAATTTTGCTGTCTTCTTTTTTATCGAAGTTATTAAACACCGCCGAGCCGCCACCGGTGAAAAAACGCTCGGCTGGTGACGCCGAATAGGTGCGATTCAGCGCTGCATCCAGCATCGAGGTCAGGCTGCGGTCTGTGGTATTGGCCATATAGTTGGCGGCCCAGCGGGTGATATGATCCTGCGGTGCAATTTCCAGATTCACCAGATTGACAGGTAATTCGTCGACAAAGCTCTGATGCAGTTCAGCCACAATTTCCAGATAAGTGGCTAATACCCGTAACTTAGCGGTTGAACCCAGCTCCAGTTTACTGTGCTCGTTCAGGTCAAACGGCTGATCGGTACTGTCGGTCTGCACCCGGACTCTGTTGCCATCCGGCGTTTTTTCAAACAGCGTAAAGCTGTACAACACTTCAGCGGTGCCACTGGCTTTTAACAGCCGCTCGCCTAACAAGCCATATTGGCCGGCAATTTCCGGTTTCGCCAGACTGCGCAGATAAGCACTGACTTTTTGCTGGACATCACCATGGATAGTACTGCGGGCGGTCAGATCAAGCCGGTCTAAATCATACATAGGTTGATTCAGCAAATTACCCAGCCGCAGCCGCGCCGCGTTGACCCCCTTGCGGGCATCTTGTTCTGCTCTGGACTTATTCAGTTTGGCAGTACGGAAAGTCAGCGTCTGTGCCAGGGCCAAATCCCGCAGCGGCGCATCAATAATTTTGGCACGGGCCAATAAGCGGATATGACTGTTGATCAGTTGCTCCAGATCATCATGACCTTGCAGCAAATAATAAGAAGGGCGACGCTGGGCAATCATCAGCGCAACCACCTGACGGAAATATTGCGCCCGTTCTGTCGCCGTTTCTGCGGTTGCTGGCTGGCGTAACAGCTGATTGGCCCGATCAAAATCAGAGCCAAACCAGGCCCAGAGTGCATCGCCAATGCCATGCACTTCACCATGACCTGGTGCTGAAGATAAAGGCACCGTATTCAGATAATCCTGCACGATACGGGTGCGCATCCCCATGGTATTGACGCCCTGTTGGTAGACGCGGATAGTGCCGGAAATAATCTGGATGGCTTTATCGCGAAAGCTTTGGGTTAATCCCATCGGCGAATGGCGGAATTTTTCAATCTGGGTCGCCAGGGTACTGCCACCGGCGGACTGTCCGCCCATGCCAACAATTTTGCCGGCCTGACTCAGCGCCGCCATCACAAACCGTGGCCAGTCCATCACCGGGTTCGCCATCGCCGGCATTTGCAGCAGATTACGGTTTTCTATAAACAGCAGGCTATGGGCCACCATGGTTGGAATGTCGCGTGGGTCGCGATAGACCCGTTGCGGATAATTAAAATCAAATAAAGTTTGGTTGCGACAATCGGCTAAAAACAGTCCGGATTGCACTTTTTCCCGATAAGGCGGAAAAAAGCCCTGACTGGCATAATGTTGTAATGTCGGGGAAAATTCAGCCTGGGCTGTGATAATAAAATTACGTTCCTGCAGCCGTTTCAGCAGTTCAGGCAACCGGCTGTAGCCATGCCGTTCATCAAATGGACCCGCTTGCGGATACACCACCTGTTTGGCCGGACCTTGTTGTAACTGGTAAGTTAAGGTCGAAGCATACTGACTGATTTTTGGGGCACTGTAATAGGAGGTATGCAGTTCATAGCCAGCCAGTACCACTAAAGACAGCAACAGTAACACCAGTAACCATGGCACCAGTGAACGACGACGGGTGGCAGGTGCAGCCGTGGTGACCACCGCAGCTGTGGGTTCGCGGTAGTTATCGAATTGCATATTATCCAGAGGTGAAGGCGTAGGCAACGTAGTTTCCATTTCAAGCGGCGACAGCAGAAGGCGATAATTTTACCTTGTTCGGGCCTGCTTTGCAGCTGTATTTTGGTGAAGGTCTGTATTCATTGACCCGGGTCTGCCATCGCAGTGACCGCCTGAGCTCAGACTGTCACTACGATGACTGGTCGCAACAGCACTCAGTGGTGGTGATGGCCGCCAATACCATGGGCATGACCATGGGCAATTTCTTCATCACTGGCAGCGCGAATCGCCAGCACTTTAAATTTAAAAGTCAGGGTTTTGCCAGCCAGTGGATGGTTGGTGTCCACTTCAGCTTTAAACATACCGACTTTAACGATAGTCACCTGGCGTGGACCTTGCTCGGTATCCACCACAGCCATCATCCCTGGCTGCCACTTTTTGGCACCGCGTAAATGTTTGACCTGAATGCTTTGAATCGCATCTGAGCGGCGTTCACCGTAGGCATCGGCAGGGACCAGCGTCAGTTCAACGTCATCACCGGCTTCTTTGCCAAGCAGCGCCACTTCAATGGCTGGCAGCATATTCTGGTGACCATGCAGATATAACAGCGGTTCGCCTTTGGCCGAGTCTTCAATCAGACCTGTTTCATCACTTAGTTGATAGTGCAGTTGCACCACGCTGTTTTGTTCAATCTTCATCTTCAGTTCCTGGTTGAATAAAGTCGGCTATTATCCTGCGATCACCAATAAAGTGCGACTATTTTCTGTCAGTGGTGGCCACGCAGTCGCTGGCAGCCGGTGGTTAGTGATGCCCTTGATGATAGTGACGGTGCTCTTCCCGCACTTTTCCACGTGATTGGCCATAGCCATAACTTTCAACGGTATGGTTGCGATATCTTGGCGCCTGGTAGCTATCGACAAACTGCACCTGACGACCGCAGGCATGATAGGCATGGCAATGTTTTTTCCAGTGCCGGCGGTGTTGTTTCGGCGCATGTATAATGATCGGCTGCACATAAACAGGGGCAGGGTAATAACGCACTTCAGTGGTCGGATGATGATAAACCGGTTGATGATAAACCCGTACCGGTTCGTGGTAGATTACCGTGCGCTGTGGTTCGCCGACCCGGACATGGCCGTACAGACCCGGCACCACTTGTCCATGCAGGCTGATATTGACATCCGCAGCCCGGGCTGCAGTGCTGCCGGCCAGCCATAAGGTGGCAGCAGCGCACCAGAAAACGGATTGGGAACAGGCGTTAAAGCAGGCATTTATGCGACGCATGATGCTATCTCCAGTTGTGCCTCAGGATTGAGGACCTTTGATGATGAGCATGGGGCGCAGCGGCTGAATTATGGCTGAATCAACAGCGATATGGTTACCACAGGCTGGGATCCAGCCGGTAATAATTGCGTAATTGCTGATACAAGGCCGGATGTTGCTGTAAAAACAACTGGGGCTGTTCAAAAAACACTTCTGTGATCACGGCAAAAAACTCGGCCGGATTGGTGGCCGCATAAGGGTCGAACAACGATTGTTGCCCTTGCGCCAGTTGTTGTTGCAGTAAAGCGAACTCTCTGCTCAGCACCTGGCTCCAGTCGAGGTAGGCTTGAGCTGTTGGCAGCCATGGCGCACCGTTGGCTGTGCCATTCTCCTGATCAAGCTGATGGGCAAACTCATGTAACACTACATTGTGGCCATCATGCGGTAAGGCGGCACCACGCTGACTATCCGGCCAGGATAAAATCACTTTGCCTTGTTGCCAGGATTCACCCAGCCTGATCTGCATTTGATTGCTGACCACCCCGGCCTGATCGGTCTGGGCTTGCTGCACCTGATAAGCCGCCGGATAGACCAAAATAGTCCGCAGCGCCGGAAACAGCGGGCCTGGCCGGTTGAGTAACAACAAACAAGCCTGCGCGGCAATATTGATGCGGATTTCATCGCTGATTTCCAGTCCTTCACAGCCAACGAACTGTTTTTCCGCCAGAAATAACTGCACCAGTTTTTTCAACCGCAACTGTAAATCGGCCGGTAAAGTGCGGTACAGCGGTAACTGCTGCCGTAAAATTTTACGCCAATCGGCCGGAAATGCGGTTTGAGCAATCAACCGCCGTCGTTGGCGCTGGCGATACCAGGGCCAGCAAATCGCCGTTAGCACCAGCGCGGTCAGCACAAAAATTAGCCCCATACTCAGATCCATCGACAGCCCTTCGCAATCACCTTGCCAGATGAAATGGAGGCGGTGCTGCTTTTTTCAAGCAACAGCGCTAGCGCTTATAGCGACAAACGGGCAATTTTGCCGAACCTTGTATACACTGTTGCAGACGAAAGAACAGGAACAGTTATGCAAATTTTTCAATTACAACAACATCTTTCTATTGCCCAATCTATTCTGACGCAACTGCGTGATCCTCAGATACAGCAGGATCGCTGGCGTTTCCGGCAAAATTTACAGCGCTTAGGCGCTTTGCTGGCCTATGAAGTATCAAAACAATTACCCTATCAGCATTATCCGCTGACCACAGCCCTTGGTACCGCCACCGTGGCTGATTTAGCGCAACAACCTGTACTGGTCTGTGTGATGCGGGCTGCATTGCCGTTTTATCAGGGCTTTCTGGAGATGTTTGATGGTGCCGATAGTGGCTTTGTTGGCGCTTACCGGCAGGAAGGCGGGACTGATGCCGAAATGGATATTTTTTTAGGTTATAGCGCAGCGCCAGCCATTGCTGGTCGTGATTTGATCCTGATTGATCCTATGCTGGCAACCGGCGCTTCGCTGCTAAAAGTCTGGCATGGGCTAAAATCGCAGGGGGCCCCGCGTAGTTTGCATATCGCCGCAGCTATCGCTGCGCCTGAAGGTGTGGCGCTGCTCCAGCAACAGCTGGATTTTCCGGCGTCATTCTGGCTGGGAGCGCTGGATCAGCAACTAAACAGTCAGGCCTACATTGTGCCTGGCCTTGGAGATGCCGGTGATCTGTGTTTTGGTGCTAAAGTCTGACCTGGTCAGGTTAAGGACAACGCATGGCTGTTGAGGTGCCGGCAACCGGGCAGAGCAACAGGCTCCTGCAAGGCTGGGCTTTATGTTGCAGCCGGCATAACTTGGTGCCGTTGACCGTTTTTGTGGTGCTGCTGGTGCTGATTCTGGCCTATTGGCTGCCGTACCGGGCTGAAGTGCTGCGCCAGCAGCAACAGCTTTTTCGTCAAGATGCCACTGCGCTGGCGCAGGACCTGCGGCAAAGGTTGCTCGAGGTGGAGCAACTGGTTAACAGTGGTGCCGCTTTTGTCAGTGCTTCCACTGAGGTGCAACAACAGGACTGGCAACAATTTACCGAAGCTTTGGCCTTGCAGCAAAATCATCCCGGCATCCAGGCGTTTGGCATCGTCAAACTATTGCCAGCGGCAGAAGTGACTGCTTTTCAGCGCTGGATGCAAGCGCAGGGGTTGCGGGATTTTGCTATTTATCCCGCCGGTCAGCGCCACAGTTATGCCGTGGTCAGCCATATCCAGCCTTTTACCGCCCTGAATCAGCCGGTGCTTGGTTATGATCTATTGAGTGATCCGATGCGCCGTCAAACCAGCTTAAGGGCTGCCAGCCTGGCCCGGCCAGCGTTAACACCGGCCGTGGCGCTGGTGCAGGATCACAACGGTAACGCCGAAGCCGGCTTAATTTTGATGCAACCCATCTACCGCCGCGGATTACCACTTAAATCGGCCGAGCAAAAACTACAGGCACTGCAACAGCTGGTCTATGTGGCATTTCGGGTCCGGGATTTACTTGGCTTGTCAGGGACCAGCCAGGCGCAGCACCAGCTGGAATTTCGCTGGTCAGATCAGCAGCAAGGGCTGGTCCGGGGGTTATTATTTCAGTCCGGTGCTTTTGCGCAACCTGGCGTGTTGCAACAGCAGCTGGTACTGGAACTTTATGGTCAGCCTTTTTTACTGGAGCTGAAGGCGCCACCGGCTTACTTCAAGCAGCAATTACCTCAACCGGATCTCTGGGCATTGCTGGCGGCGCTGACGTTAGCCTTATTAATCTTTATCAGCCTGAGCCTGATCAATTTAGGCCGCTATCAAGCGGTGTTACTGCAGCGGCAATTAACGCAGCAATTACAACAGCAACATCAGCAGTTACTTGCCAATGAACAACGCCAGGCACTGGTGCTGAAAACCAGTCAACTGGCCTGGTTTGAATTTGATTTAACCAGCGGCGATGCTTTTTACTCCGATACTTGCTGGCGCCTGCTCGGTTACCAGCGACCGCTGGCGATTGCCCAGCAACAACTGCTGATTGACGCCATGCCGGCCGAAGATGGTCGGTTGTTTCAGCAGGATCTGCAACTGTTACTGGCCACAGCGCTGGATGAGTTTTGCCAGCATTATCAGTTCAGCAACCGTCAGGGTCAGTTAGTGTTGGGGTTGTTCCGGTTGTATCTGCGGCGTGACAAGGCGGGTGATGCCGTGACTTTATACGGCACCATCAGTGATGAAAGCGGCGCCAGGCAACAACAAACCAGCCTGTGTCAGATAGCTACCTTGAGTCGTTTTAATCTGTTGTTGGCGCACCGGTTACTGACACCTGTACCTGTGGATGCAACTGTGGCTTGCCGCCAGGCGCAATGGCAACATTTGCAGCAGTTAATTCTGCAGTTGAGTCAGTGGCAGCAGAGTGTCGTACTTTCATCTGCCTGGCCGGTTGGAGCGGACGGCTGGCCCGGTGTGGATCTGAGCCGGCAATTGCAATCGTTATGGCCGCTGTTGCTTGCGCAGTGGCAACTCAGGGATGATCCGTTACGGCTGGCAGCCTCGTTAGGCGACTGGCAACTTAGTGTCTGTCCGCTGGCACTGCGGCAATGTCTGAGCCTGATGTTAAGTGCGGCCCTCGACTGGCGTGCCGCAGATGCGCCGTTGTGGCTTCAGCGGCAAGTGCTGCCGCAGGCCAGATGGCTGGAGTTGCAATTTGACATTGATGCCAGGTGGTCGGCCAAACTGGCGCAATGGCCGCAGCATGCGGACGAGTGGCGGCCTTTGCTACAGGGCGTGCTGCAACCCGAAGTGATGGCAGAGGATGTATGCTGGCAGCTTTGGAGCTGTCTGTTCTTCGCGGAGCAGATGGCGGCCAGCTTTAGTCTGACCTGCAGCCCGTTGCCGCTCACTGACAAAGAGCTTATTGACAAAGAACTTACTGGCAAAGAGCCAGGCGGCAGTGATAAAACGCCAGGCGGTGACTGCGGGCGACTGCAGGTGACCATGCAGCTCAGGTTCCAATCCTGAGCGGGTAGGGGCTGGCTGACCGGTAGTTTGGCAGCCAGCCATGCCGCGTGTTTATACAGTGTAGGTACGCTGTATGTCTGGACAGCATGCCTGGGCAGTATAGGCATGCAAAACCGCCAGTTAGCGCAACTTATACCACCAGAATGCCAGTAATAGGATCACCAAGGGTAAACTGATGGCTTGCAGCTGAGTCAGTGGTAATTCCGGCCACAGCGGTAGCAAAGATTTCCAGCATTTATCCAGCAACTGGACCGCGTAATAACAGATGGCGACGGTCGACAACCGCTCTACCGCGCTTTGCAGTTGCAACTGTTGTCTGGCGCGCTGATCCATTGAGGCCAGCAAGGCAGAATTCTGGCGTTCCAGTTGCAGATTGATGCGGGTACGCAACAGTTCTGTGGAGCGACCGAGCCGGCTGGATAAACTGGCCTGGCGTTGCAACACCGATTGGGCCGTCCGAAAAGCCGGCGTCAGCCGTCGTTCGGAAAAGTCCTGCAACGACATCAGTCCCGGCACCGGACTTTCCCGCAACGCTTTGAGCCGGTCCAGCGTCAGCTGATAATAGGCGGCACTGGCTTCGAGCCGGGCGCTGTTATTGGCAATTAAATGTTCAGTCTGGGCTGCCATTTGACTGATCTCATGCAGCAGATGCTCATCTGAGCCCTGTTTTTGTTCAATGCGGTGGGTAATATCGGAGAGCTGTTGTTCCAGCTGATGTAATTGTTGTACCGCCTGCCGGCTATGCGGGAAGCCAAGCAAACTGAGTTTGCGGTAATTACCCAGGTCAAATAATTGTTGCACCAGCCGCGCCAGCGCGCTGGCAGATAAACCGGCATCTGATAACAAAATACGACCACCCCCTTCCGGGTGTTTGCGAAAGTCGGTCCAGATCCTGGCTTGCTGACCGGCCACCCAACTGGAAATACAATGTTCAGTGGTGAAGGTGCGACTGAGTTCAGGTGCATGTGCAGCATCCGGCCCGCCTTGTACTATCAATAACTGCACGACCCGAAATAGCTGACCTGGCAATAAATCAAACCAGTCAGCGGCTGGTAAATATTGCTCTGGCGGCAGGAATTCAGCACAGGCCCCCGGGTAAATAAAACTAAAGGTTGAAAACTCACTGTGCCTTTCCCAGCGCAACATAAAAGTATCAAACTGCAGATTCAGATCGGTATCCCCTTCTGCTAATAACACACCAAGCGCAGCGGCTCTTTGTTGCATCAGTAAAAATTCAGCCTGGCGCGAGCTCGGTGCGAGCGTCAGCATAAAATGACAGATGCGGCAGGGCGCCTGTAACGCCGGGAAAAAACGTTGTTGCAGTTCTTTTTCCAGCAGATCCCGTTGTGGGTGATTGCGTTGCCATAGTTCAGCCATGCGGGTGCTCCTTCAACTGTGGTTGGATTGTTGCTGCCGTCAGACTCCGGTTGGCGCACACTGTAACGCCAGCAGATGGCAATTCGAGGACAACCGCTGCAGCAGATAGCTGTAGACAGCAACTGCTGTACCAACAAGGCTTGAATTTAAGTTATTGATATAACTGTTTTTTAAATTGCATTTTGGCCTGCTGACTGCACTTTGCCTGTAATCAAGGCGAAGCTTCACCTTTTTAGTGCAATCTGAGCGGGCAGACTTTTGCTCTTGGGGTCGCTGCTAAAATGCATTTTGTCTGATATTGTCAGCAGCATGGCTGCAGTCGGTGCATTGCTGAGGTGTGAATGATCCCGGTTGAATTGATTTTAATCGGACTGAGTCCGGTATTTTTATGTTGTATTGCGCTGGAATGGTGGTTCAGCCACCGCCAGGGGCGAACCTGGTATCAATGGCGTGACAGTGTGGCTAATGTTGGACTGGCGTTGATGCATCAGGCTGGTGACGCGCTGGCTTTACTGTTATTAATGCCGTTTTTTTACTGGCTGAGTCAGTATGCCTGGTATCAGTTGCCGTTTAATGGCAGCAATCTGCTGTTGTTATTTTTGCTGCAGGATTTTTTATATTATTGGTTCCATCGGGCATCGCATCAGATCCGCTGGCTCTGGGCTTCCCATGTCGCGCATCACAGTTCCAGACTGATGAATTTCAGTACCGCGTTTCGCCAGAGTCTGACTTATCCGTTATCGGGCATGTGGTTGTTCTGGACGCCTCTGATCCTGCTTGGCTTTGATGTCCAATTGGTGCTGGCAGTGGTGGCGATTAATCTGGCCTTCCAGTTTTTTGTCCATACCCAATATGGCAAGCACTGGGGCTTTTTGGGTTATCTGCTCAATACGCCGGCCTGGCACCGGGTGCATCATGCCTGTAATCCGGTGTATATCGATAAAAACTATGCCGGAGTGCTGGTGGTGTGGGATCGGATCTTTGGCACTTTTGAGCCGGAACATCCGGCAGAACCTTGTCGTTATGGCATCACCGATGCGTTTGAATCGGTCAATCCTGTGACTATTACTTTTTACGAGTGGCGCAATATGCTGAAAGATTGGCGGCAAAGCCAGGGGTGGTACCAGCGGCTACAACAATTATTCGGCGCGCCGGCAGCCTCTTTATCGGCGCTACGCGGCAAGCAGCAACGGGGACAACATGATTAACCTGGCGTTATTATCGGTTTTTATTCCGACCTTTTTCTTTGTTTCGATCACGCCCGGTTTATGTATGACCTTATCGATGACACTGGGCATCAGTGTTGGGGTGCGCCGAACCTTATGGATGATGTGGGGGGAACTGTTTGGGGTGGCGCTAGTGGCCACTGCCGCTGTCCTTGGCGTCGCCGCTATTTTACTCAGTATGCCGGCGCTGTTGCTGTTGTTTAAATGGCTGGGCGGTCTGTATTTGTGTTATGTCGGCTGGCAGATGTGGCAATCAATCGGCAAACTGGCGATCCCGGCGGAAGGTGAAAACCGGCAAAGTTCCAGACGTCAGCTCTGCTGGCAAGGTTTTATCACCGCAGTGTCAAATCCAAAAGGCTGGGCTTTTCATATGGCGCTGTTACCGCCTTTTATTGATAACCAATTGCCGTTCTGGCCACAGCTGTTGGTGTTGCTCAGTATTATCCTGCTGTTGGAATTTGCCTGTCTGCTGTTATACGCCAGCAGTGGCAAAGCGCTGCGGTTGATCTTAGCCCAGCCGCAGCATGTCAGACTGTTGAACCGGCTGGCCGGTAGTCTGATGCTGGCGGTGGGGATCTGGCTGATCTTGTCCTAAGTTGCGGCTTGGCTTGCGATAATATTTTTAACGCGGCGCTGTTGCTTTGCTGGTAGCTGCGGTACTCTTGGACCCGGTTTTCTTACAACCAGTCGGCTTGGCATCTGCTTCGCTGAATAGCTTCGCTGAATTGCTACGCTGCAAAGCTTTGCTGACTGGTCTTGATGATATTGATAAAGGAGCACTTTCGATGGCTACTGTAACTTTAAAAGGCAATCCGTTTCAAACTGTGGGTGAATTACCGGCAGTGGGCAGTCAGGCTCCGGCTTTCACCCTGACAGGTGCCGGGCTGGCGGATGTTAAACTGGCAGATTTTGCCGGTAAAAGACTGGTGCTGAATATTTTCCCAAGTGTGGATACACCGACCTGCGCCACTTCTGTGCGTAAATTTAATCAGGTGCTGAGCAGCCTGCACAATACCGTCGTGTTAAACGTTTCTGCCGATTTGCCTTTTGCCCAGGGCCGGTTCTGTGGCGCTGAAGGTTTAGAGCAAGTACTGAATGGCAGTAGCTTCCGTTCGACTTTTGGCCAGGATTATGGCGTCGCTTTTGCCAATGGCCCGCTGACGGCTTTATTGTCACGCGCTGTGGTGGTGATTGATGAACAAGGCAAAGTCATTTATACCGAGCAAGTTGCTGAAACCGCTGATGAACCAGGCTATGAAGCTGCTGTTGCAGTATTAAGCTAAATCGCAGTACTGCGCGGGTCTGCTTGACCGGCGCTGACATAAAAAACCGCAGCTGCAATCCCAGCGCTGCGGTTTTTTTATGTCCAGGGACGGACGGTACAGCCTTGCGGTCGGGAACAAGC
>Ga0209599_10000810_pt1 | contig 17641 bp, 16 predicted proteins | sample Shrwel_input2_FT_FD_187534 | JGI IMG/M metagenome (GOLD analysis project Ga0209599, IMG submission 187534) | Subsurface microbial communities from deep shales in Ohio, USA - Utica-3 well 1 S input2 FT (SPAdes) (version 2) ... | reverse complement strand
GGTGGGGCGCAACGGGCAGCAGGATAAAAAGGCGCGGTAACCGCCTTCACCATCGCCAGCACCCTCCACCGCCGTCATTCCCGCGCAGGCGGGAATCCAGCACGGGCCACGGCGCGTGATGGCCAGAGTCAATCACCGTCCGTCCCACCTTCACCCAGGCTCGCTGCAGACACTGGCCTGGGTCCCCACCTACGCGGGGACGACGCGGTGGGGCGCAAGGGGCAGCGGGGGTAAAAAGGCGCGGTAACCGCCTTCACCATCGCCGGCCCCTCCACTCCCGTCATTCCCGCGCAGGCGGGAATCCAGCGTGGGCCACGGCGCGTGACGGCCAGAGTCAATCACCGTCCGTCCCACCTTCGCCCAGGCTCGCTGCAGACACTGGCCTGGGTCCCCGCCTACGCGGGGACGACGCGGTGGGGCGCAACGGGCAGCAGGATAAAAAGGCGCGGTAACCGCCTTCACCATTGCCTGCCCCCTCCACCCCCGTCATTCCCGCGCAGGCGGGAATCCAGCACGGGCCACGGCGCGTGATGGCCAGAATCAATCACCGTCCGTCCAGCCTTTGCCCAGGCTCGCTGTGGACACTGGCCTGGGTCCCCGCCTACGCGGGGACGACGCGGTGGGGCGCAAGGGGCAGCAGGATAAAAAGGCGCGGTGATCGCCTTCACCATCGCCAGCACCCTCTACCCCCGTCATTCCCGCGCAGGCGGGAATCCAGACGCCGCCACAGCGATCCACCCCACCCATTGATCACGACCGGAATAGCCGGCTGTATTGGGTTTCGTGCTGCATGGCCATCCAGCTTTGCATCGGGGCCAGGCTGCTGAGCTGCCGGTCCGGCAGGCGGATGGCGCGCTGGGTGGCCTCAGCCAGCAGCGGCAGCAGCGCCGACATCAGTTGCTGGCCCACGGTTTGTCCCATGGGCAGCGCCTTCATCAGCACCATCACCTGGTTTTCCAGCCAGCTCCATAAATACGCCTGCACCAACGTGGCTTCGTCCAGCCCCAGCCGGCAGCCCGCCCAGCCGTAGGCCAGGATGAACGCCAGCTCGCCGGTTTGCAGCGCGGCAGGCAGCGGCTGGCCGGCGGTTTCCGGCAAGGCCAGCAGCAGCTGGCGCAGCGAATAGCCCATCTGCACGCTTTCCTGGCGCTGCTCGCGGCTGTCGCGGCTGGCCAGCAGGGTCTGGTTCAGCGCCAGCAGCGCGGCGTCATCACCGGCGGCGCTGGCGCGGTGGGCGCGTGCCAGCATCGGGGCGTCGTAGCGGCTGACCGGGCCGGCCAGCAGGCCGCACAGCCAGTGCTCGGCGCTGGCGCGGTCGTGAATCTGGCCCAGGTCGATGGCGGTTTCCAGCCCTTGTGAGTAGCTGTAGCCGCCAATCGGCAGGCCGGGGCTGGCCAGACGCAGGCATTGCAGCGCGGCCAGCGGGGTCATGTGCCATCGTCCGGACTGCCGTCGCGGCGAAACTGGTGCAGGCGCGGCGCATACTGAAACGCGCTGTCCTTGCCGTGCGAATGGTGATGGCCGCCACCATACGCGCCGGATTCTGGCTGAAACGGTGCCAGCAGCGGCTGTACCAGCATGCCCAGCTGTTCCAGCATGCCTTGCAGCACGCTGTCGGCCCCCAGCCGCAGCCAGCCTTCGCCCACCTGCACGGGCACATGGCGGTTGCCCAGGTGGTAGGCGGCTCGGTTCAGCTCGCGCGGGTTGATGGCGCTCACGTGCAGCAGCGCTTCCGGCTGGGCGCACACCCGCACCACCCGGCCATCGTTGGCCTGCAGGCGGTCGCCGTCGGCCAGCGGCGGGCTGCCCGATGGCAGGAAAATCGCCACGTCCTCGCCGTCGGCGCTGCGGGTGCGCAGCCGGGTTTTGCTGCGCAGCTCGTAACTGAGGGTCAGCGTCACGTCACCGTGTTCGCCAGGGTCGGCATGGCGGGTAATGGTCAGCATGTCCGCCTCCTTAAAACAGGAAATAGCGCTGCGCCATCGGCAGCACGCTGGCCGGCTCGCACCACAGCAGTTCACCGTTGGCGCGCACCTGATAGGTTTGCGGATCGACGGTGATGTCGGGCAGCCAGTTGTTGTGGATCAGGTCGGCTTTTTGTACGCTGCGGCAGCCTTGTACCGCCACCAGCCGCTTGGCCAGGCCAAGCTGGCCGCCAATGTCGGTCTCCAGCGCCGCTTGCGAGACAAACGTCACCGAGGTGGCGGTCATCGCCAGGCCAAAGCTGCCAAACATGGGCCGGTAGTGCACCGGCTGCGGGGTGGGAATGCTGGCATTGGCGTCGCCCATGCTGGCGGCGGCAATCATGCCGCCCTTGAGGATCAGGCTGGGTTTGACGCCAAAGAACGCGGGCCGCCAGATCACCAGGTCGGCCAGCTTGCCGGCTTCGATGCTACCCACTTCGTGGGCGATGCCGTGGGTCAGCGCCGGGTTGATGGTGTATTTGGCGATATAGCGCTTGGCGCGGAAATTGTCGTTACCTGGCCCGTCGTCGGGCAGCGCACCGCGCTGGCGCTTCATTTTGTCGGCGGTTTGCCAGCAGCGCAGGATCACCTCGCCCACCCGGCCCATGGCCTGGCTGTCGGACGAGATCATGGAAAACGCGCCCAGATCGTGCAGGATGTCTTCGGCGGCGATGGTTTCGCGGCGGATGCGGCTTTCGGCAAAGGCCACGTCTTCGGCAATATTCGGGTCAAGGTGATGACAGACCATCAGCATGTCCAGATGCTCGTCGATGGTGTTCACCGTGTAGGGCCGGGTCGGGTTGGTCGAGCTGGGCAGCACATTGGGCTGGCCGCAGGCCTTGATGATGTCCGGGGCGTGGCCGCCGCCCGCGCCTTCGGTGTGGTAGGTGTGGATGGTGCGGCCCTTGAACGCCGCCAGGGTGGCTTCGACAAAGCCGGATTCGTTCAGCGTGTCGGTGTGGATGGCCACCTGCACGTCCAGCTCGTCGGCCACGGAAAGGCAGTTGTCGATGGCCGCCGGGGTGGTGCCCCAGTCCTCATGCAGCTTCAGCCCGATGGCCCCGGCCAGCACCTGCTCGCGCAGCGGCTCCGGCAGGCTGGCGTTGCCCTTGCCGGTAAAGCCCAGGTTCATCGGAAAACTGTCGGCGGCCTTGAGCATCTGCGCCAGATGCCATGGCCCGGAGGTGCAGGTGGTGGCGTTGGTGCCGGTGGCCGGCCCGGTGCCGCCCCCAATCATGGTGGTGACGCCGCTCATCAGCGCTTCTTCGATCTGCTGCGGGCAGATAAAGTGGATATGGGTGTCGATGCCACCGGCAGTGACAATCATGCCTTCGCCGGCAATGATTTCAGTTGCCGCGCCAATCACCAGGGTGACGCCAGGCTGAATGTCCGGGTTGCCCGCCTTGCCGATACCGGCAATCCGCCCGCCCTTCAGGCCGATATCGGCCTTGACGATGCCCCAGTGGTCCAGAATCAGCGCATTGGTGATCACCGTGTCCATCACCTCGGCGGCCAGCGCCTGGCCCTGACCCATGCCGTCGCGGATCACCTTGCCACCGCCAAATTTCACTTCTTCGCCGTAAATGGTGTAGTCGTGCTCGACTTCAATCCACAGTTCGGTGTCGGCCAGCCGCACCTTGTCGCCCACGGTGGGGCCAAACATTTCGGCATACGCCTGTCTGCTCAGTTTCATAGCGCCCCCATCACCTTGCCCTGAAAGCCATACACCCGCCGCGCGCCGGCCAGTGCCACCAGCTCAACCGTGCGCGACTGGCCCGGCTCGAAGCGTACCGCCGTGCCCGCCGGAATATTCAGCCGGAAGCCGCGCGCGGCTGCGCGGTCAAATTGCAGGGCGTCGTTGGTTTCATAAAAATGGTAGTGCGAGCCCACCTGAATGGGCCGGTCGCCGCTGTTGGCCACGACCAGGGTCAGGGTGGGCCGCCCTGCGTTCAGCTCGATGTCGCCCTCGGCGGGGCGGATTTCTCCGGGAATCATGCGATATCCTTTGCGTAGCAGCTCGGGGGAGCGTCAGACGATGGGTTGATGCACGGTGACCAGCTTGGTGCCGTCGGGGAAGGTGGCTTCCACCTGGATTTCCGGAATCATCTCGGCAATCCCGTCCATCACATCGGCGCGGCTGAGCAAGGTGGTGCCCTCGTGCATCAGTTCGGCCACGGTGCGCCCGTCGCGTGCGCCTTCCATGATCGCCGCCGACAAATAGGCCACGGCTTCCGGATAGTTCAGCTTCAGGCCACGGGCCTTGCGCCGTTCGGCCAGCAGGGCGGCAGTAAACAGCAGCAGCTTGTCTTTTTCGCGGGGCGTGAGTTCCATGCCGGTTCCTTTACATAATCAAATCGGGATCGTTCAATCGGGTTGGCGGTAGGTTGGTCAGCTCAGGTGCGCCAGATTCTTGGCGCATCGGCTGGCCGATCCAGCCAGTAGGGGCGCAGGCGCTGCCACAGTGTGCGTTGCCAGGCCAGCGCCGCCTCGGCGGAATCGCCCAGCCAGCGTGCCAGCCACACGCCGGGCAGTTGGGTGCAGGCAGCGTGGCGGTGTTCGGCGCAGCAGGCGCGCGCCAGCGCCAATGCATCGGCGTCCAGCGCCGGCCCGGCCCACAGCAGGGTGGCCATCACCGTGTGGCCATTCAGCCCGGTGGCGGCATTCAGCAGCGGATCGTCGCCCCCCAGCCAGGTGTGTTCCTGCCACAACAGCGCGCCATCACGCCACAGCGCGCTGCCTTGTGCCCAATGGCCATGGCTGAAGCGTTCTCCGGCAGCGGGCCGGCCCAGGCACACCACATCGCCCCACAGCAGGCGGGCGCTGCCGTGCAGCTGAATCTGGCTGTGCAGCTCGGCCTGTGCGCCGGCAAACAGGATGGTTTCCTGCGGCAGCCATTCCAGCGTGGCGGCATCAGCCAGGCGGACGGTGAGCGTCTGCTGCGCCGGTGCGTGGTCGCAGCGGTACCACTTGGCCGCGCCAGGGCTGGTCAGCAGCGCGTGCGCGCCAGTTTCCAGCTGCAGGTCAATCCGCAGGCGGTCGCCACCGGCAATGCCGCCGGGTGGGTGGACGAGGATATGGTGGCAAACCGCCGGGCCTTCCGGGTAAAAGTGCTTTTGCACCCGCAACGGCCCGCGATGCCAGCGCCGTGATGGCACGCTCTGGCCATCGCGGCACTGGTAGGCCAGTTCCAGTTCGGCCTGCCAGCCATCTTGCCAGGGAAGCGTGGCGGCTGCGTTCATGGCTGTCTCATGCAAATAAAATCCATTGTCCCGGATTTGCCAGGCTTGGCAAGCCGCCTGGGGTGAATTGGAGTATGTGGCCGGCTGAATAAGGGCAGGAAAGTCTCCCGCTGCCTCAAATCGCCAGCAGTTCGCGCACGCCGTCCGCCGCCATGTCTTGGCCACGCCCCTGGCGGATGATTTCGCCGCGCGACATCACCAGGTATTGGTCGGCCAGTTGTTCGGCAAAGTCGTAATACTGTTCCACCAGCAGGATGGCCATGTCGCCACGGCTGGCCAGCTGGCGGATGACTTCGCCAATCTGCTTGATGATCGATGGCTGGATGCCTTCGGTGGGCTCGTCCAGGATCAGCAGTTTGGGCTGGCTGACCAGGGCGCGGCCAATGGCCAGCTGCTGCTGCTGGCCGCCGGACAGGTCGCCGCCACGGCGGTGTTTCATCTCGGCCAGCACCGGAAACATGTCGTACACCCAGCCAGGAATCTCGCGCCCGGCCTTGCCGGAAAAACGCGCCAGGCCCATTTTCAGGTTTTCTTCCACGCTCAGGCGGGCAAAGATTTCCCGGCCTTGCGGCACATAGGCCACGCCTTCGGCCACGCGCTGGTGCGGGCGGGCGCTGTTCAGCCGCTTGCCCTGCCAGACAATCTCGCCGCTGCGCGCCGGGACCAGGCCCATCAGGCATTTCAGCAGGGTGCTCTTGCCCACGCCGTTGCGCCCGAGCAGGCAGGTGGTTTGCCCGATCGGGGCGCTAAAGCAGATGTCGCGCAGGATGTGGCTGCCGCCGTAGTATTGGTTGAGTGCATCGACTTTCAACATGGGAGCGCTTTCCTGTAAAAAATTCAGTTCCGGCCCGTGGCCGTGGGCCGGCAACGGGCTTGCCAATGCCAAAGGCGGATCAGCGCCCCAGATACACTTCAATCACCCGTTCGTCGGCCTGCACCTGCGCCAGCGTGCCTTCGGCCAGCACACTGCCTTCGGCCAGCACGGTCACCTGTTGGGCAATGCTGCCGACAAACGCCATATCGTGTTCAACCACCATCAGCGAATGGCTGCCTTTCAGCGTCAGCAGCAGTTCGGCGGTTTTTTCGGTTTCTGCGTCGGTCATCCCGGCCACCGGCTCGTCCAGCAGCAAGAGCTTGGGCTCCTGCGCCAGCAGCATGCCGATTTCCAGCCACTGCTTTTGCCCATGCGACAGCAGCCCGGCTTCGCGCTGGCGCTGGTCGGTCAGCCGGATCAGCGTCAGCAGCTCGTCAATACGGTCGCGCTGCTGGCCGGTCAGCCGGGCGCGCAGGCTGGACCAGACTGATTTATCGGCCTTCAGGGCAATTTCCAGGTTGTCCGCCACGCTCATTGCCTCGAACACCGTCGGCTTCTGAAACTTGCGGCCAATGCCGGCCTGGGCAATCTGCGCCTCGTTCATCCGGGTCAGGTCGATGGTCTGGCCAAAAAATGCCGTGCCGGCATCCGGACGGGTTTTGCCGGTGATCACGTCCATCATGGTGGTTTTGCCCGCGCCGTTGGGGCCGATGATGCAGCGCAGTTCGCCCACGGCAATGTTCAGGGTGAGCTTGTTCAGCGCCCGGAAACCATCAAAGCTGACGGTGATGTCGTCCAGATACAAAATATTGCCGTGGCGGGTGTCCAGCCCCTCGCCCACCAGGTGGGCCATGCCGGTGGCTTCGCCTTCCCAGCCGTGGTGCTCGGTGTTTGGGTCAACGACGGTGCTCATGTTGACGCTCCTTTGCGGGTCAGCAGGCCCATCACCCCACGCGGCAGGAACAGGGTGACGGCAATAAACAGAAAGCCCAGAAAAAACAGCCAGTATTCCGGAAACGCCACGGTAAACCAGCTCTTGGCCAGGTTGATCAGCCCGGCACCCAGCAGCGGCCCCACCAGCGTGCCACGCCCACCCACCGCCACCCAGATGGCGATTTCGATCGAGTTGGCCGGCGACATTTCCGACGGATTGATAATGCCCACCTGCGGCACATACAGCGCGCCAGCCACGCCGCAAATCACCGCCGACAGCACCCAGATGAACAGCTTGTAGCCCAGCGGGTTGTAGCCGCAGAACATCAGCCGTGACTCGGCGTCGCGGATGGCAGTGAGAATGCGGCCAAATTTGGAACGGGTGAGCTTCCAGCCGCCGTACAGCGCCAGCACCAGCAGCAGCACGGTGAGCAAAAACAGCACGGCGCGGGTGGCCGGTGCCGCCACCGGAAAGCCCAGAATGCGCTTGAAGTCGGTAAAACCGTTATTGCCGCCAAAGCCGGTTTCGTTGCGAAAAAACAGCAACATGGCAGCGAAGGTGAGCGCCTGGGTCATGATGGAGAAATACACGCCCTTGATGCGCGAGCGAAACGCCAGCCAGCCAAAGCCCAGTGCCAGTGCGCCAGGCACCAGCACCGCCAGCAGCATGGCCCAGACAAAGCTATCAGTGCCCTGCCAGTACCAGGGCAGGGTTTTCCAGTCGAGAAACACCATAAAGTCCGGCAGGTCGCTCTGGTAGTTGCCGTCATGGCCAATCTGACGCATCAGATACATGCCCATGCCATAGCCGCCCAGGGCAAAAAACAGCCCGTGGCCCAGGCTGAGCAGGCCGGTGTAGCCCCACACCAGATCCATCGCCAGCGCCACAATGGCGTAGCACAGAATCTTGCCGGCCAGGGTCAGCGTGTAGGCAGACACATGCAGGGTGTGGCCTTCCGGCAGCAGGTGCATCAGCGGCAGGGCAATCAGGCCGGCCAGCGCCAGCCCGCCAGCCAGGCGGGCCGTGCCGGGGCCCAGCGCGCCAATCAGGCGCTGTGAGTAGGGTTGATGCATGCCATTCTCCTAGTCGATCACACGGCCCTTGAGGGCGAACAAGCCTTGCGGGCGTTTCTGGATGAACAGGATGATGAACACCAGGATGACAATCTTGCCCAGCACCGCGCCAATTTGCGGTTCCAGCACCTTGTTGACCATGCCCAGCCCCATCGCCCCCAGCACAGTGCCAGCCAGCTGGCCCACGCCCCCCAGCACCACCACCATGAAGCTGTCAACGATATAGCCCTGGCCCAGGTCCGGGCCGACATTGCCAATCTGGCTTAATGCCACCCCGCCCAGCCCGGCAATGCCCGAGCCCAGGCCAAAGGCCAGCATGTCCACCCGGCCAGTGGGCACGCCCACGCAGTCGGCCATGCGCCGGTTTTGCGTGACAGCGCGAACAAACAGCCCCAGTCGGGTCTTGTTCAGCAGCAGCCAGGTCAGCAGCAAAATGGCCAGCACAAAGCCAATAATGGCAATCCGGTTATACGGCAGGGTCAGCGCAGCGTTGATCTGCCAGCCGCCAGACAGCCAGTCCGGGTTGGCCACTTCCACGTTTTGCGCGCCAAACAGCACGCGCACGCTTTGCATCAGCATCAGGCTGATGCCCCAGGTGGCCAGCAGGGTTTCCAGCGGGCGGCCATACAGATGACGAATCACCAGCCGTTCCAGCGCCATGCCAATCAGCGCAGTCACCACAAAGGCCACCGGCAGCGCAGCAATCAGGTAGGCGCCAAACTGCTCGGGCCAATATTGGCGAAACAGGCTTTGCACCACATAGGTGGCGTAAGCGCCCAGCATGAGCATTTCGCCGTGCGCCATATTGATCACCCCCAACAGGCCATAGGTGATGGCCAGGCCCAGCGCGGCCAGCAGCAGCACCGAACCCAGGCTGACGCCGCTAAAGGCGTGGCCGATCAGCTCGAAGGTGAACAAGCGGCTGTCCATGGCCTTGACGCTGCTCACTGCTGCCGCGCGCACCCCCGCGTCCGGCTCGTTGGCCGGGTCGGTCAGCGCCAGCAGGCGGGTGCGTACCGACGGATCAGCGCTGCTGGCCAGCTCGCTGACCGCCTGCTTGCGCAGCGCGGCGTCGCTGTGGGTCAGGCGCAGATTGGCACTGACCTGGCTGATGGCGTTGCGCACGCCGGGATCGGTTTCGGTTTTCAGGCGCGCATCCAGCAGCGGCAGCAGCGCCGTGGAGCTGGCGTCGGCCAGCACGCGCAGCGCCGCCAGACGGCCCTCCACGCTGGTGGCATTCAGCTCGCGGGCGGCGCGTGCCACCTCCAGCGCAGCGCGCACCCGGTTGTTCAGCGCCACGGCTTCCAGCGTGCTGTCGTCCACCTTGACCGCTTGCTGACTATTGGCATCCACATAACCGGCATCGGTCTGGATATACGGTTTGCCTTGTGCGTCCTGGAGCAGCCGGCCCTCGGCCAGCGCGTCCAGCAAGGTGCCAAGCGCCGGGTCGGCCTGTGCCGCCCAGCGCTGGATCAATTCGGCGCGACCGGCGCTGTCGGCCTGCACCAGCGCCTCGGCGGGCGTCTCGGCCCAGACCGGCCAGCACAGCAAGAGGGCCAGCCACGGCAGGATCGCGTGCAATAAACGTGAACGCATGCCCAAGTCCTTGGAAAAATGTCAGAAAAAAACGGGGCGACGCTGTCGCCCCGCTCAAAGACAACCGTGCGGCGGGACGCACGGCCAGTGGAGAATCCCCTGTCAGGCACTCCCCCACTGAATCCCCGTTGCCGGGGAAAGGCCATCGTGGCGCGGGTCGATGCAGGGGTCATCCACCCGCCCACCATGCAGCACAAGGTTGCCCCTGGCTGCACCGTCGCGCAGCCAGGAGCAGGGTGATTACTTGCTCTTCACCGGGGTATCCGGCTTGCCTTCGTTACCAGCAATAAACGGGCTCCACGGCTGGGCGCGCACCGGGGCGGATGTTTTCCACACCACCGAGAACTGGCCGTTAGGCTGCACTTCGCCAATCATCACCGGCTTGTGCAGGTGATGGTTCTTTTCGTCCATCTTCAGGGTGAAGCCAGACGGGGCCTTGAAGCTGATGCCGGCCATCGCCTTGCTCACTGCCGCCACATCAGTGCTGCCGGCCTTCTTGACCGCTTCGGCCCACATATTGATGCCGACGTAGGTGGCTTCCATCGGGTCATTGGTCACCAGCTTGTCAGCGCCGGTCATGCCCTTTTTCTTGGCCCAGGCCTTGTAGTCGGCAATCCACTTGCTGTTGACCGGGTTCTTCACGCTCATGAAGTAGTTCCAGGCGGCCAGATGGCCCAGCAGCGGCTTGGTGTCGATGCCCTTCAGCTCTTCTTCACCCACCGAGAACGCCACCACCGGCACGTCGGTGGCCTTCAGGCCCTGGTTGCCCAGCTCTTTGTAGAACGGCACATTCGAATCACCGTTGATGGTGGAGATCACCGCCGTCTTGCCGCCAGCGGCAAATTTCTTGATATTGCCGACGATGGTCTGGTAATCGCTATGCCCAAACGGGGTGTAGATTTCCTGGATATCGCTTTCCTTCACCCCCTTGGACTTGAGGAAGGCGCGCAGAATCTTGTTGGTGGTGCGCGGGTAAACATAGTCGGTGCCCAGCAGGAAGAAACGCTTGGCACCACCGCCATCTTTGCTCATCAGGTATTCCACCGCCGGAATCGCCTGCTGGTTCGGCGCGGCACCGGTGTAGAACACATTGGGCGACAGCTCTTCGCCTTCATACTGCACCGGGTAGAACAGCAGGCCGTTCAGTTCTTCGTACACCGGCAGCACCGACTTGCGCGACACCGAGGTCCAGCAGCCAAAGGTGACGGCAACCTTGTCCTTGGTCAGCAGCTGACGGGCCTTTTCGGCAAACAGCGGCCAGTTGGACGCCGGATCCACCACCACCGGCTCCAGCTTCTTGCCCAGCACGCCACCCTTGGCGTTGATCTCGTCGATGGCGAACAGCGCCATGTCTTTCAGCGAGGTTTCGGAAATCGCCATGGTGCCAGACAGCGAATGCAGCACGCCCACCTTGATGGTGTCAGCGGCAAAAGCAGTCGGGGCCATTGCCAGGGCAACGGAAAGGGCAGTGGCTTTCAGGATGAAACGACGGGTCAGCATGGGGGCGCTCCTGTGTGGGACTTAATGGTGTCTGGGGTGCTGCAACATGGAGGCCACTGTACGGTGTGGGTGCTGCACTGCGGAATACGTCATCTTGCGTATGGGGGTGGGTGGGGAGGTGTGATGGGGAAGTGGTGGAAATTTTTTTTGGGGTGAGGCATGATGCGAAAGTTGAAAATAGCCATATAGTGATCTCAAAAACTTAGAGCAACACTCTGATTCCAATATAGTTAAGAATCCAAAACCCTAACCATCCCGACCAATTTCAGAGGAAACTTCTTATGAATAATTCGCCATGCCCAGCACACAGACAGCTATGATGAAGCCAGAAAATCCAAAAAATATCTAAAAATTAGTCTAGGGTTAAAAATGAAAATTGCACATATATCAGATATTCATTACTGCAGCCATGGGAACAGCAAAAAAGTATTAGATGCTTTATTTCGTGACTTATGCGCCAACAAGCCATTTGATTTAGTAATATTTACAGGAGATCTGTCGAGTAAAGGAGATATTTCAAAAGCTAATACTGAGACCTTGGGAGGGGTGCTGGAAAAGTTAAAAGAGCAGGCAGATTGTCACATGGTTATATGCCCGGGAAACCATGATATAAACCTAAAAGAGCGTAAAGGTATATATACACCCATATTTACCAACATCCAAAATCCAAATTCAGCCCAGGAATTGCTTGATCAAATCTCTTTTAGGGAAACCGAGAGTCTACTAGGCCATGTCAGTAGTTATGTAGAACTAGCGCAGCGGCTAGACAACAGCGCCTATGATAAGCACCCGTTATTTTATACTAAAATCATTGATGTGCCAGATAAAGCCATTGGCCCCGTTGGCATTGCCTCTCTAAATAGTGCGTGGCTAACCAAGGGAGGTGGAAGTAAAGACTACGGCACATTATATATTGGCCGTAGCCAGGTACGGGAAGCTTCACATCAGCTTGAAGGATGCAAACTAAAAATCGCGATTGCTCACCACCCTTTGGACTGGCTTGCTCTAGAGGAACGTGTAATTATTCAAAATGAACTGGCTTGCAATGGATTTAAAAGTTTTTTCTGTGGCCATAATCATCATGGAGAAGCGATGCAGATAACAGGAAATATTGGGGAAATATTTACAAGTAGCGCTGGGTGCATTCATGTAAGCCAAGAGTATTTTAATGGCTATTCAATAGTAGAAACTGAAGACGGATTAAGCTGGACTGTAACTGCACGAGAATTCTATAAAGAAAGAAATGTATTTGACCAATCACTTCGATTTGCAAGCGAAGGCAAAAAAACATTTTTTGCACATATGAATCAAGAGGAAGTCTCAAGAGGGGGGTTACAAATTCCAAGCTCAGCCATATCATCTGCTCATGAAAAAGTAAATTCAAAGCTGCTATCTTTCTCTGCTTCGCACATTGCCCCTAAAAAAATTGAAGGAATTTTTGTCCCTCCACCACTTGCCCAAGTAAATGAAAGAACCTTTATTACAAGAGACATACATGACCCAGAAAACAAGAACATCAAAAGGCCAAATCATATAACAATACCACATATTATAAAAGAAAATAAAAATATTTTAATACTTGGCAAGCGAGAGTCTGGCAAAACCACACTTCTTCACCATATGGTCGTTACTCGGTTTATGGATTTTTCTGCCGCCACGTCCGCACAAATTGGAGTTGCTGTTGATTTTTCGTCGATTACAAAACTTACTTCTGCCGCAATAATTCAGTCTAGCTTGGACTTTATTGGAAATGAATTGAGGCGTAAAGAATTAATCGACTTAATGGAAGATGGTTTTGTCGTATTTGGCATGGATAATGTAGATATAAAAAATGATTTACATATAAAAGCCGTTAATGGGTTTGTTTCTTCTTACCCGAAAAACAAATATATAATAACCACTCCCGAGGAACCATTTGAAAACACTCACGTCGGTCTTTATTCTAAAGAACTAAACCTTGAGTTAACCTGTGTTTATATTCACTCCTTCAAGCAAAAACATGTAAAAGAATTGACTAAAAAATGGTTTAATGAGGAGAGCTCGAAAAGCACCGATCAAAGGTTGCACCTAGTGAGCAAACTTATATCCAGATTAAATATACCTAGCACCCCATTCTTGGTTTCCATTTTATTATGGGTTCTTGAGCAACGTCCTAACACGAATCTTGTCAATCAAGCATCAGCCATTGAGGTTCTAATTGAGGGTTTATTGGAAAAGCTAAAAGAGTCAAAATCAAGATCAGATTATGACTCAACCATTCAAGTTCATTTTCTGATGGAGCTTGCTTCTAGACTGGATAGCACGTCGCAAGAATGGATTGCATCTATTGAATTTGAAGAGTTTGTGGTTAATTACTTTAAGACAAAAGGACTTTCCATTACGCCAAGAGGATTTACAGACGAGCTACTGCGAAAAGGACTGATATTCGAAGAAAGTCAAAAGATAGCATTTAAATTCGATTGCTTTAGGGCTTTTTTCTTAGCAAAAAAATTTGCCAGCACTCCAGATTATTGGAAGGCATATGTCCAAGCAGGAAAAATTAATCGCTACATTACTGAGTTCGATCTGTATACTGGTTTAAATAGAGACAAGAAAGACGTTCTAGAGGCTGTTAGAGCGCTATGCAATAGCTTCTCACAAGAAAGTTATTTAAATATTTCTCTAGATGAAGTGGATAGACTGGGAATGGAAGGCAAGATTTTTGATGAAAAAAAGATAAAATGGACAGAGGAGATTATTTTTGAATGCGGGGAGGATTTAAAAAATGACTTTCTAGAAAAGGTTGACGTTCCTTCTTTTGCCTCATTAGATCATAATGAAAGTAGGCGACGTCCACATGCTGAGCTGGAATGGCAAGAAATGGACTTCCTCGCATCGCTACGTGTTTTCTCAATGGTGCTCAGAAATGGTGAGCTAATTGACGATATAAGTCTAAAAATGGATTGCCTAAAAGAAATTTTAGGCCTATGGGGAAAGTTTATGTTTTCATTGATAAAAAAACTGGAGTCATTTAAAAATTTCGACATGAAGGAAATGTATATTCAGCTAGGCATTTCAGAAGAAGATGTTGACCCAACTGCAAGTCCACCATTGGGCATGGCAAAATTACTTGCAGTTTTGGGGACATTTTCATTTATATCTGAATCACTCTCAACGCCAAAGCTAGAGAACTTTGTAATGTCCCAAGATGTACAAAGCTCTTCGGTTGAAAGAGTTTTTGCTGCTTCCATAGCATTAGACTCTACGAGTGAAGAAGCAATTAGATTGGTAAACAATTTCTTCCAAGATTGTAAAAATCATCATCTTTTCACACAAGCAATTTTGCTGAAGCTAATTCAAGTTTACTTGTTTAGCCCAACTGAAGAGTACGCAAAACAACTAAAAGATAGCATATATCAAGCATTGTCTGTCATCAGGGGTGACTCAGGAATTGGCATGAAAAACAAAAAATCTAGAATTTTTGCTCTATTTGATGAAAAGAGAAGGGTGCATCAAGCTAATTCAAGGGATCCTAAATAGCCGATTTTGCTTTTCTGATAAGTATTTTCGCACAGTCAAACTAAGGATACACTGAACAAATCGTCATTCCCGCGAAGGCGGGAATCCAGGAGTTTAATTTTGCTGGGTTTTGCTTTTGGCAAACACGATTTTTCTGAATAAATCAGCGTATCCCTAAGGGCAAACTCATACGCTCCAAGAGTAAAGTTGTGCCGACTTCTCTGGTTTGTCTTGCAGAGACACTTAAGATTTTTTATGCACCTCACCTCCCTCACCCTCGAAAACTTCCGCTGCTTCGAACACCTGGCTGTGGATTTTCACCCCGAGTTCACCGTGTTGATCGCGCCCAATGGCAGCGGTAAAACCACGGTGCTGGATGCTGCCCGCGTGGCGCTGTGGTCTTATGTCAAAGGCTTTGATCTGGGCGCAGGGGCGGGGGGCGGCGCTACGTTGGAAATTGCCGATGTGCGCTTGGCGCCTCGCCCTGATGGTGGGATGGAGCCGCAGTTGCCGGCGCGGATCAGCGCGCAGGGCGTGTGGGATGATGGGATGAGCGAGCGGGTGTGGACGCAAACCCGCGAGCGGGTGAAGCCCCGTTCCAATGCGCAGGAGAATGCCGCCGCCAAGCAGCTCAAGACATTTGCCAGCCAGTTGGAGCGGCAGGCGCGCGCGGGCGAGGCGGTGATTTTGCCGCTGGTGAGTTATCTGGGCACATCGCGGTTGTGGTTTGAAGGGCGTTTTACTTCGGCAGCCAAAGAAGTGACGCTGGAAAACAGCGAATATTCACGCACGTCGGGCTATCGAGGGTGTTTGACTTATGTATCCAGCTTCAAGGCGTTTTGTGCTTGGTACGGCTGGGTGTTTCGCAGTTATCGCGAAGAGCAGATTCTGGCGCTGGAGCGCAAGCAGCCGCTGAGCGAAACCGGGCAACGCTTTGCCGGAGTGATTGCGGTGGTGACGACCGCAGTGGATGCGCTGGTGCAGGACGCCACTGGCTGGCATGGTTTGCAATACCGGGCAAGCCAAAATCAGCAGTTGGTGATGCATCACCCCCAGTTTGGCAGCATGCCGGTGGAAATGCTCAGCGACGGCACGAGAAACGCCATTGCCATGGTGGCGGATTTGGCGTTTCGCGCCTATAAGCTTAATCCGCATCTGGGCGCAGAAGCCGCCCGCCAAACGCCTGGCATTGCGCTGATTGACGAAGTGGACATGTTTTTGCACCCCAGCTGGCAGCAAACCATTGTGTCGTCGTTGCGGCGGGCTTTTCCCAATATCCAGTTTATTGTCACCACCCACAGCCCACAGGTGCTGAGCACGCTGCCGCGCGACAATATCCGGGAGATTGCGCTCACCCCCGCCGGTGGCATGGCGCGCATGCCGGATTTCAGCCCGCTGGCGCATGAGTCAGGCGCGGCACTGGCCAAAGTGATGGGCGTACATCAAGCGCCGCCGTTACCGATTCAGGACGATATCCATCAATTTGAGTTGCTGGTGCGCGCCAATCAGGAACACAGTGATGAGGCCCGTGCATTGCGCAGCAAACTGGATGCCGCTGGCTATCAGTTTCATGACAGCGATTTGGCCACCTGGCGCTTTCTGGCAAGCCGGCGGGCGATGGAAGGCAAATCCACATGATCGAATTACAGCATCGGGCCACGCCCACTGAATTGCTCAGCGAATTTGTGGCGGCCAATCCGCAGTTAACCCCAGCGGATTTTTCCAGCGTGGCATTTCAGCCGGTCAAGCGGCAAGTCAAGGCTGATCTGAATGCCGATCAGGGCGGCTTGTGCGTCTACTGCGAAAAACCCCTGGGGCCAAACGAAGGCCAAATAGACCACATCAAGCCCAAGGACGGCCCGCATGGCCATCCGCACCTGTGCTTTAGCTACGTCAATTACGCCCACAGCTGCATCAATCCAAAAACCTGCGGACAACAGAAAAAATCCGGCCTGCTGCCGATTGAGCCACAGCCAGGCTGCAATGCGGAGTGGATGCTGTCCACCGATGGAACCATCATGCCGATAGCCGGGCTGAGCAGGCAGCGTCGTCATGCTGTGGTGCAAACACGCGATATGCTGGGCTTGAACAAAGACGCCAATCTGGTGGACGAGCGCAAACGATGGTTAGCCAGTGTGCTGGCCATCGGGCAAGCACAGCCGCAGGATATGCTGTTGTTTTTGCAAACAGCGCCCTATCGCCACATTCTGGCCACGGTGTCGTTGTAGACACCGAGCGGGTTTCTGATTGGGGCGACGCCCAAAATGGCGGTCAGGTGGGCCGCTTCATCGTGTGCGCATTGTTCAAAAAACGCCGCCATGAAGAAGCCGTGCATGGCTGCAGCCAGTGTGGGTTTGCGTGTTGAGCGCGGGATCGGGCGTCGTGCAGTTGTTATCTGGTTTGGCCGGCTGAACGTCTTTGTTGCACCCACGTCGGCACCGGACCCAGCGCTGGCGCGGTTTCTACTTCAAAAATCAGCTCCAGCAAGCCGGTGATGTCGGGGTCCACCTGTTCTTGCGGCATGGCCAGTCGCGACTTCATATAAATTGGCGTGTTTTGTTCAAAGTCCCCCACGGAAATCACGATGTACTTGCTGTTCTGTTCGCCCTGCACCAGCATGTCGCCCTGAATGATCATGGTTTCCCAGCCCACACCAGCCTTGCGCATGTCGGCTTTTTCCGCGTAATGGACATCGCACACCAGCAGCACCCTGCGCGCCTTGATCAGTTCGTTGGTCATCCATTGTGGTACATCCATGCCAGGCTTCAGATGAAAATGGTCCAGCCGGGCATCCACGCCGTTCTCGCGCAAGCGGCAAGCCAATTGCACCACCCAGGCTTTCACCTGCGGGTCTTTGTGTGAATAAGAGAGAAATACGCGCGGATGTTCATCTAGGTGTCAAGTCCCGGCTGGTTATAAATGCGCTTTTTGAAAAATTCCGGTTTTTTCTTCTGCCATTCCTTCAGCGCCTGAACGGGCGAAAGATGGTTGAGTGCGCGCTGTGGAATCTGCTGATTGTAAAT
>Ga0209599_10000809_pt1 | contig 17650 bp, 17 predicted proteins | sample Shrwel_input2_FT_FD_187534 | JGI IMG/M metagenome (GOLD analysis project Ga0209599, IMG submission 187534) | Subsurface microbial communities from deep shales in Ohio, USA - Utica-3 well 1 S input2 FT (SPAdes) (version 2) ... | reverse complement strand
CTATTGTAATATCTGTCTTTACAATAAAGCTAAGCTCCTGAGATGACTTATACGTATTCAATACAATTTCTATGGTCTGCCTCGTCTTCTCATCTGTAATGGTAAACGTCGGACTTGCACCATCGAGCTGCAACCAACGGCTTAATTGCTGCTTCCAGTCCATTCTGTCAAATTTGGTTAATATCCCAATGGTATTCAATGTCCCGAAATGCTCCACATCATTGAGATCAATATGATGTGGATAGCGTATTTTTAAATCGAAACTGTCCATACTCTATGCCCCATTTCACTATAATTGATATTCAATTGAATCCCTCGATGTAAATTATAGTACTTAAATCGCTCAACACAAATGCCCTATCATCATGAAAAACAACAAATTTTTTAGACATTTTTAAATAAAAACCGACCAATTCCGTCACTATTGTTTTTATTCAGACTCACTTATTCTATTTTCCTGACCTAAGACACATTATTTAGTCAATTAACGGCAAGGTTCAATATTTACTTTCACAGAGGCACCTTGGTAAGAACTCAGCTTTCGCTATACAATCAATGCAAAATAGAATGTCAATCAGGTCAAAAACAATGTTGCAACTTCAGTCAAAACTCCCAAGCCAAGGCGTGACCATCTTTAGCGTGATGACTGAACTCGCACAACGACTAAATGCCCTGAATCTCTCCCAAGGCTTCCCCGATTTCCCCGCGCCACCTGCGCTACTTCAAGCGCTCAGTGAAGCGACGCTTTCAGGTTATAACCAATATCCTGCGGGTGATGGTGTTATGACTTTAAGAGAGCAGTTGGCAAAACAATTCTTTGCAAGGGATCAATTACAACTCGACCCTCTCTCTGAAATCACGATTACCCCAGGCGCAACCATCGCGATTTTCTGCGCGATTCAAGCGTGTATTCATGCAGATGATGAAGTGATTATTTTTGACCCAAGCTATGACAGTTATGCTCCTGCGGTACAGTTGGCAGGTGGAAAATCAGTGCATATCCATCTAGAAGCACCAACTTTTCAGGTGAATTGGCAAAAAGTCAAAGACAGTATCAATGCTAAAACGCGCATGATCATTGTCAACACACCACATAACCCAACAGGTGCAATTTGGTTTGAACAGGACTGGAAACAACTGATTGAACTGATTCAAGATAGAAATATCGTGGTGCTCTCAGATGAGGTTTATGAGCATTTGGTTTTCGATGGAAAAAAACATCATAGTGCCCTGCAATTTCCAGAACTTCGTGAACGTAGCTTTGTCATCGGTTCTTTTGGTAAAACCTACCATGTCACCGGTTGGAAAACAGGTTATTGCGTTGCGGCGCCACAACTCATGCGTTTGTTCCGCCAAATTTACCAGTTTGCCAATTTCTGTGGCACCACCCCTTGCCAGATTGCGCTTGCCAACTATATGCAACAACATCCCGAGCATATTCAGGAGTTACCCGATTTTTATCAGGCAAAACGAGATTTATTCAACCAACAGATTCAAAACTCACGTTTTAAATTGATACCATCTCAAGGCACTTATTTTCAAAATCTAGATTACAGCAACATTCGTCCTGATCTCAAAGATGTAGAGATGTGTCAGTTCTTAGCCGAGCATCACAAAATTGTGGCGATTCCGATCTCAGTGTTTTATCAACATGCACCATCTTCACTTCGACAAATTCGCTTTTGTTTCGCTAAAACTGATCAAACCTTACAACGTGCGAGCGAAATCCTCGTACAGTGTTGATCTACAAAAATAAACTCAACAAGCCTGACTCGAACACAACGGATAATGATATGTTGAAGAAAACATAGCCGTTTCGGGATCAAGCTTGAAGGAAATTGAATGACTCCACACCAACCTTTGGTGATGCAACCGAATCTCTGGAAAACCTTTTTAGTTTTTTTAGTTCCCTTGATTGCCACTAATATTTTACAAAATCTATCAGGCACCATTAACACGATTTTTGTCGGTCAAATGATGGGGGTGGATGCAATTGCTGCAGTCTCTGTATTCTTTCCTATTCTGTTCTTTTTGCTTGCTTTTGTGATCGGGATCTCCGCGGGATCAACGGTTTTGATTGGGCAAGCTTGGGGAGCACAAAATTTAGAGAAAGTTCGTAGTGTCATTGGTTCTACCATTTTTATGACCCTGATCGGGGGCAGTATTATTGCTGTACTTGGTTTAGCATTTGCTAAACACATCCTCGAATTACTCGGCACCGATCCGAAAGTGATGCATCTGTCATTGCCTTATGTGCAGTGGATGCTAGTGGGTAGCCCTTTACTATTCGTCTATATCATTTACACCTCAATTTTACGTGGTGTCGGCGACAGTGTAACCCCTTTAATTGCTTTGAGTTTAACCAGTTTAATTGGCTTAGCTGTCACACCAGTATTGTTAAAAGGGTATTTTGGTTTTCCTGCTTTAGGTATTGTAGCTCCTGCAATCGCTACCATTATGGGCTATGCTGCGGTACTTATATTTCTTAGCTTATATCTGAATTATAAAAATCATCCGCTCAAAATAGATGCCCGTTTATTAAAAAGTATTCGCCATGACCCTGTGTTAAGCAAATTGATTTTAAAACTGGGCATTCCAACTGGCATTCAAATGGTGACAACTTCGCTTGCGGGCTTAGTGATTATTGGCTTGGTCAATCAGTACGGCGCACACGCCACAGCCGCATATGGTGCAGTCAACCAAGTGCTGAATTATATTCAATTTCCAGCACTTTCAATCTCAATTGCAGCATCTATCTTTGCAGCTCAAGCGATTGGTGCAGGTAAATCCGATTTATTAGCGAAAGTCACCCGCACGGCATTGGGGATGAATATCCTATTTACTGGAAGTTTGATTACACTGGCTTATTTATTTTCAAAATATTTAATGGCATTGTTTATTACAGATGACAGTGTGATTGAATTGGGACAACAACTTTTATTTATTGTGTTGTGGTCGATTCTGTTTTTTGGCGCTAGTGCTATTTTTGCATCAATTATGCGTGCCAGTGGCACCGTGAATGTTCCGATGATGATTAATATTCTGACTATTGTCTTAATAGAAGTGCCATCTGCGTATTGGTTTAGTTCGATGTGGGGCTTAACAGGTATTTGGATTGCGTATGCCCTTTCTTTTGTTTGCTTATGTATATTACAGGCGTCTTATTATCAATTTGTTTGGAAGAAAAGTAAGATCAAAATTCTCATTTAAACGTTTCATGATGATTGATTTGGTAGCATCAATAAAAAAGCCATTCTGAGTAGAATGGCTTTTTTAATTTTTTGGCTTACATCATTTTGGTCGCAAGTGCGGCAATACGTTGATAACCCGTCGGGAATAAACGTTGGAAAGAATCCACAATACGCGCATCTGTACCAATCAACAAACGACGTTTATCTTTCAATACTGCATTTAAAATTTGACGCGCTGCTTCTTCTGGTGGTGTGCGTAAGAATTTATCAAATTGCTTGATTGATTTATTCGGATCCATACCTAAGCTTTTTAAGCTGTCGTTCATTTTTGCAGCTTTGGCAATGTTGGTACGAATACCACCTGGATGTACGCAAAGTGAACTTACACCACTTTTCTCGATATCAAGCTCTTGGCGTAAAGACTCAGTAAAACCACGTACTGCAAATTTAGTTGCGTTATAAGCAGATTGTGTTGGTTGCGAAGTTAAACCAAAGATACTTGAGATATTGATGATATGGCCATCTTTGGTTTGTTTGATGAACGGTAAAAACTCTTTGGTACCGTAAACCACACCCCAGAAATTAATCCCGACAATCCATTCTAAATCTTCGTAACTTGCGCCTTCCACAGTTGAGCCTAGTGCCACTCCTGCGTTATTGAAAATTAAATTCACTGAACCATGATCTTGTACAGTATCTTGTGCCCACTGTTTAACTGCTTCACGGTTTGAAACATCAAGCACCTTGGTTGTTACGGTGACTGGATATTGTTTCATTAGCTCAACAGTTTGCGCTAAGCCCTTTTCATTGATATCACTCAATGACAAATGACAGCCTTGTTTAGCCAATAAAATTGCCAATTGTTGTCCAATCCCAGAACCTGCACCTGTGATCGCTGCGACTTTATTTTTAAAATTTTTCATTGCCTATCCTTTGTATTGCGAATGAGAAGCACATATTTGTCTAGATCATGTGCAGTTTAAGCTGTAACCAATATAATTTTGACAATACAGGTTGTCAATATAGTACACTACAGCTTTAAGACAAATGGCAATAACAAACACATTCCTTGTCATATTAGGTCTATTTACATTCTAGGCTGAAGATGTTTAAACGATATACAGCATGTTTTGCAAAATTTAGTTATCCTAAGTCAGCAAGACCTCGTTAAAACGTAAACAAATCTTAGATATACGATTCAAAGACTTTTTTAGGGAACGGTTTTTCCATGGCAAATGAAGATCTAGCGACGCGCAAGAAAAATAATACCGAAGTGAAAGAACGCCAATTCAAAGGTCTATCTTTAACCGAACGCAAAGAAGCACGCCGCGAAAAGTTAATTGAGGCAGGCATCGCAACCTATGGAACACATGGTTTTTTCTCAGTTACGGTAAAAGACGTTTGTAATGAAGCCAAACTTACTGAACGCTATTTCTATGAATCATTTAAGAAAAGTGAGGAGTTATTTCAAACTGTTTTCTTAAAAATGATTGGAAAAATGCAAACCTGTTTGACGCAAGCCGTCATCATGGCTGCGCCAGAACCTAAAAATATGGTTACTGCTGGTTTATCTGCACTGCTAACCGCAATTAAAGATGACCCACGCATGGCACGCATTATTTATATTGATGCCATGTTGGTACAAGACCTCCATAATCAGGCCACCATTCAAGAGACTTTGACGCAATTTGATCGGATTATTCAAGGTTTCGTGATGATCACCATGCCGAACGCTCCGCAAAGTGCCGAAGAAATCTCATTGATGGCAACTGGTTTAAATGGTTACGTCACGCATATTATTATTCGTTGGGTATCCGAAGGGTTTAAACAGCCTTTGTCAGAGGTTTTGGCGGCCTGTTGTGCGGTATTTTTATCGTTTATAGAAACAACAACCGAAAAAAATTAAACTCTTTTTACAGTTTTGTGACCAAAAGAACTGCTAAACTACAATGATATTAACCCAATGAATTTATTTTGTTTATTGCAGAACAAGTTGTCATCATTTGGTCATTGCTCTGCCCTATAATTGTCACAATTTATTGCTAAATTCGACTTTATTCACTCTTTTGCAATGATATTGTCATAATTAATCTTTGTAATAAGCCTGTCATAACAACAAAACGGTTAACCGTTACATATTTAAGGGTATTGCGCTGTGAAAGATGACTATATTTTAATTGTCGATGATGAATTACCGATTCGTGAAATGATCCATACCTCTCTTGATATGGCAGGCTTCCAATGTTTACAAGCTGAGGATGCCAAACAAGCACATCAGATTATTGTTGATCAGCGTCCTGCTCTTATTTTGTTAGATTGGATGCTACCAGGTGGTATTAGTGGGGTTGATCTGTGCCGTCGCTTAAAACGTGATGAAAACTTATCAGAAATCCCTGTGATCATGTTGACTGCTCGTGGTGAAGAAGATCATAAGGTTCAAGGTCTAGATGCAGGCGCAGATGACTATATGACCAAACCATTCTCAACACGTGAGCTGGTATCACGCATCAAAGCAGTTTTGCGTCGCGCCAATGCACTGAGTGGTGAAAAGGTGATTGATGCCAATGGCTTAATGCTTGATCCAGTCAGTCAACGCGTCAGTTTTGGTAACAGTATTTTAGAGATGGGTCCTACAGAATATCGTTTACTTGCATTCTTTATGACGCATCCAGAACGTGCGTATACACGTGCTCAATTGCTTGATCAAGTGTGGGGCGGTAATGTCTATATCGAAGACCGAACCATTGACGTGCATATCCGTCGTTTACGCAAAGTTTTAGAACCTTTTGGTGTAGATCGTTTTGTACAAACGGTGCGCGGTACAGGGTATCGTTTCTCTACACGAGCAGATTTAGCAGTAGGTTAAAAATCCTTTATGTATGAACCTTATCCCGTCCCTGAATTGGCACGTGAACATCAACGTTTTCGTTACAGCAGTTTATGGACGTTTGCAAAACAAGATTTAAGATTGTTACTTTTTTTCTTATTAATTGCGAGCTTAATTGGATTTGGGGTTGGATACTTTTGGAGCTGTATTTTTGTTGCCTTTATCGTTTTTTTTACTCTACAGCTCCGTTCACTTTATTTAGTGAATGAATGGATTTCAAATCGTCCCTATGATGTACCGCCTAATTTAGGGGGTATTTGGGGAGCTTTGCTATTCAATGTCTATCGAGCTCAACGTCAAGAACGTATTGTACAAGCTGAAATGGTAGGCCTAATCGACCGAGCGCAGTCTTCGTTGGTCGCTTTGGCAGAAGCAGTCGTTTTAATTGACGATCAACACCAAATTGAATGGTGGAATCCAGCAGCAGAAAAATTATTAGGCATTAATCCTCTAGATCGTGGTCGTAACCTATTATCGATTTTACGCCAACCGAGTTTTATTGAATATTTTAACCATAGCGATCAAGCACCTGATGGTATTCGTCTACAAGCGCAAATGGATGAAGAAAGATATGTTCAAGTCAAACTCACTCGCTTTGGTGGAGAAAGCCGTCTTTTAGTCGCATATGACACCACTCGAGTACATAATCTTGAACAAATGCGTAAAGATTTTGTCGATAATATTTCACATGAACTACGTACGCCTTTAACCGTATTGAGCGGATACATCGAAACTTTTACAGATCAAGATGATATTACGCCGCGTTGGAAACGTGCTTTCACCCAAATGCAATCACAAACCAAACGTATGAATGCCTTGGTGAATGACCTATTGCTATTATCTAATCTAGAAAATAATAAAAAAGTGGCAAAAAACCAGATCATCGATATGGCGAATCTAATGAACCAAATCTTTGATGATGCTCGTGCTTATAATCTTGATTATGGTCATACGCTAAATTTAGACATTGATAGTCATTGTGATCTAATCGGCTCAGATATGGAAATTGCCAGTGCTTTTAGTAACTTAATTACCAATGCAATTAAATATACGCCACCCGGCGGTATTATTACCATTGGTTGGCATGAAGATGGTGACCATGCCTATTTCACAGTACAAGACAATGGAATTGGTATAAATCCCAAACATTTACCTCGCCTAACAGAACGTTTCTATCGCGTAGATAGCGCTCGAAGCCGTCAAACAGGCGGTACAGGTTTAGGTTTGGCGATCGTAAAGCACGTCCTTATGCAGCATGGTGCGCATTTAGAAATTAGCTCTAAAGAAAATGAAGGTTCAACATTCACCGCTGTTTTTCCGAAAGAACGCTTATATCGTATGATTTAATCAGTACAGGGAACTGCTGAGTTCCCTGAATTATAATGTTATTATTCCACTATAATTATATAATAACCCTTTGTTTAAGCTCTTAATTTCTATAATTTACTTTGATCTAAATTTATGATGAATCTTCAATTTCTTCGTCCTTTGATTTTACTCATCGGACTCAGCACTCCCCTTTCTGTTTTTGCAACATCGTTTGATCCACTCATTGGCACATGGAAAGTTGTAGATGAACGTACCGGCTCTTATCTATCTGATATCGTGATTAGAAAAAATTCTAAGACAGAACAATACAGTGCTGTGATTGTAAAAATTTATCCCAGCAGTAAAGGAACAACGCCCACACTATGTACAGCGTGCTCAGGCACTTTAAAAGATCAACCCCTTCTTGGGATGGAAGTTCTCACAAATCTGAAAATGCTAAAACCCAATGAAGAATTAGGACAAGGTATTTGGATAAACAGCACCGATGGCAATAAATACAGCCTGACTGGTCGCCTAAGTAAAACTGGAAAAATGTTAAATATCAGTGCAAAAAATCCAAGTAATAATACTTTCCGCAATATGACGTGGATCCGACTTTGATAAAATGCTTTCAACAAGTGTATCCATTTACACTGTTTTCAAGTAGCTGATTACTTTCAATTTGAGCATCAGTTTGATGTATTGATGCTCAGTTGTTTAGCTTCAACCAAATGATTGGGCAAACCAAAAATATGATCAAAAAAGTAATTATAAACAAAGGTATAGCACGGAATCAGTATCATTAAACTAAAATCAAGTAAAAACGCTTTTATTAAACTAATCTGCATCCACCACGCGATCAATGGAATTAAAATAGTAATTAAAACCAGTTGAAATCCAATCGCATGTGCCACTCTTCTCTTAACAGTTCGTGTTTTTGAAATTTGTTGTTTTTCCCACATTTCAAAAACATAGTTATAAAAGAAATTGACCGTGACCGCGATCACAGCAATCAAAATAGATAAAGGTCCTGTATGACTCATACTGGTACCTGAAAGGATTGCTAACAGCATTGCACAGATCAAAAAACTAAAAATCTCATAGAAAAAAACATAAGTCACTCTTCTTTTTATACCTTGCATACTCACACTCTGAAATCAATAATCAGTGGATTTTACTCCGACATTCTGATAAAAAAAGTCAATCGTTATCAGATTTACTGACAAGAAAATAGATATGAAACTCAGCAGTGAACAGCTTGAATTGATTCTAGAAATTATTGATCGTGGTAATTTTTCTGCAGCGGCACGTGCTCTCAATCGAGTTCCTTCCGCAGTCAGTATGGCAATCGCCAATATAGAAGCTGAATTGAATTTAAAATTATTTGATCGAAGTAAAAACCATCTGAGCCCCACTGAAATCTCACTTTCGATTGAGCCACATGCCAGACTGATCGTAAATAAAATTCGCCAACTAGAAATGCATTTATCGGAACTTTCAACAGGTTTAGACACTAGTATTTGCATCGGTGTTGCAGCCGATTTGAATCAGAAATTATTATTATCTGGCATTCAACAACTCACTCAGCGCTATCCATTATTAAATATTGAAATGATTTGCGCCCCGCAGCAAGAGTTAAAAGCACGTTTGCACAATAATGAAATCGATCTCTATGTTGCTTACAGTTCATCGAATATCGATACCAATCAACGATTTCGATTATTGGGTGTTGAAAAATTTGTTGCTGCTGTTTCTCCCCAAGATGCTCAACAGCTAAAAGACAGTCATAAAAATGAACTCACGACTTTGTCTGAATTAAGACAAATTATTGTTGCGAGTAAACAATATCCCCTTTCAGATCCGCGTATCTTAGTTTCTGAGTCATATTGGTATACTGATGATTTATTTATGGCAATTAATATGGTGGAACAAGGACTGGGTTGGGGGAATTTCCCGCTTTCGGTTGTCTATGAAAATTTCAGCAAGCAGAGTTTAATTCGTTTGGAATTTAACGATACCACCAATGGACTGGATATGCCTATACATGCAATTTGGCCAAGCTATAAACCATTGAATCAAGCACTACAATTATTAATCGAACTTTGGGCAAAAAATTTTAAATAGAAAAGAAAAAAGCCCGACATCCAAGTCGAGCTTTTTCGTATTCCTTTCACTAGATACAACTCCTGTCATATCTCACATCCTGATGCGCAAACTTATCATTCTTGTTTTATGTTTTGGAACATCCTGTTCCTGATGAGTTCATATTAGGTAATTTAGCACAGGTTGAAAATGGGTCATTGGCTGTAATTGCTGTAAGAAAAAACGTACATCAGCAAACCGTACCCATGTTTAAGAAATATAATAAAAATTCGTATTTAGCTAAACTGCTCTAATCGCCCAATACATCGGTATGATCTAATGATTTTTCAACGCCCATATAAGCATCAAAACTTTGAGCAAATAAACAAGCCATAACGAAAGCGATCAATATCAATATTTTCTTTGTCATCATCATTTTGGTTTACTCAACTCAAGAACTTATGAAAAAGATATAAGATTTCTTTGATCTAATCTAATATAGAAAAAACACTGAATGATCTAATTTTGAGATATGTGGACATTAAAACAATTCAATTATTTAATTACCATCGTTGAAGCTGGTGGTTTTATTGCAGCTTCCGAGAAGCTATTTATTGCTCAATCTGCACTCAGTCGACAAATTAAAAACTTAGAAGAAGAGTTAGGTTTTGAAATTTTTGATCGTTCTGAAAAGAAAATCAAACTAACCCCAGCAGGCGAAACACTCTATAAAAGTTTAAAAACCAATATCGATCATTTAAAAAGCTCAATTGTAAGCGCTCAGAGTATTAGCCGCGGTGAAGGTCGTATTATTAAAATTGCGCATTCTAGCAGTATTGTGCTTGATCAAAATAAGCTCGAAGTTTTTGAACAATTATGTGATGCAAACATGATTGATATAGAAATGAATACCTTATCTTCTGAATTACAACTCGAATATTTATTAAATGGCACGATTGATCTAGGCTTCATCCGCCCACCAATTTATCACAATCTAAATGAAGTGAATTCAATCAGCTTATATACAGCGCCTTTGTATGTTGCGGCTCATAACTCAGATCCTTTTTTATCTGAAAAAGAAAGTGTATCTATTCGAGAGTTGGAGCAGTTAAATTTCGTTTCTGTACCGCATAAAGGACGTGGTGGTTTAAGTTATTTAGCCGCCAACTTATGTTTGATCAATGGTTTTTCACCTAAAAGAACCAGAATATACTCTAGAAAAAGATCTCAACTTGAATTGGTTGCCAACGGATTTGGGATTTGTATTGTTCCTGAAGAATTTAAAGTGATTCTTCCGAACAATGTCAGACTCATTCCAATCAAAGATGAAAATGCTTTAAGTGAAGTAAAGTTGATTTGGAAAAAAGATCAAGATGCTGTCGTCAACCGTTGTGCAGATTCAATTCATCGTTATTACGAATCTAAGCATGTAAAAACAAATTGATCATGTACGCTATTTTTTATCTATGCGATAAACAATTGATCTTTAGTTGAAAACATAAGATAAATAAATAATATATATAAAAAACTTGAATATTTATAAATATCATGTATAGTTGAACTAACTAGAAAAAGTATCGTTTAGTTAAATCTTCTTTAAGTATCGCAGTTTTAGTCATAATCCTTCGTTTTTTTTAGATCTTAAGCTTTATTCTTTTTCGAAGTTATGTACAGTCTTCGAATGACTGAAAATTATTAAAATTTAGTAGGATATATTATGTCTAATACAGTTACTGGTACAGTAAAGTGGTTTAACGAAACTAAAGGTTTTGGTTTTATTCAACAAGAATCAGGTCCTGACGTTTTTGCTCACTTTAGCGAAATTGCTAACTCTGGCTTCAAAACATTACATGAAGGTCAACAAGTTTCTTTCAGCATCGCTCAAGGACAAAAAGGTCCAAATGCTGTAAATATTGTTGCTCTGTAATAAAGAATATGTGTAAAAAAAGCACTATATAGTGCTTTTTTTTCGTCTAAGAATTGAATTTTTCATTTTTAGCTTTAATCAAATAATTATATAAAAGTTGGTATAACATTGAATCAAACTAATAATCTTATTGCAAAATCAATCAACGGAACTGAAATCTTAGTTTCACTTGTGCCTTTAAACAAAATGCAAAGTACTCGTGATGGATTTAAATCAATTGAAGTGGGAAAGCGAGTATTACTTCAATCAGGCGTGGAAGTTGACTTAAATCTGGATGGTCGTACTTTTTACACTGCGTTAAATCAGTTATTTAAGTTGAATTATAAAGTCGCTTAATTTTTAAATTTTATCAATCGAATTAAGTGTAAAAAATGAATAATCTAACGAGAAAAAGCCCGACATCCTGTCGGGCTTTTTCGTATTCCTTTCACTAGATACAACTCCTGTCATATCTCACATCCTGATGCGCAAACTTATTATTGTTTTATGTTTTGGAACGTCCTGTTCCTGATGAGCCCATATTAGGTGATTTAGATGGGTACGGATATGGGTCATTGACTGGAATTGGTGTAGGAAAAAGCGCACATGATATAAATATTTAGCGAATCACACCCAAATTCCGCATAATCGATCTTTTTATTTGTTTAACGTTATAAGTGTTGAATTTCACTTATGTACCACTATGTTAATTTTAGAAAATACTTTTTTTAAATATACTATGACTATATATTAAAATTTCACAATAATACTGAGACGAATTAATGAAAAAAATTATCATATCTCTTGCTTTTGGATTAGCAAGTGTAAATTCATGGAGCATATGCGCTTACAATCTTGATGCAACACAAGCTGATTTACAATCTCAATTAAGTGAAAGATTTCCTTCAGTGACAGGGAGTGAAGTTTCTTATAGTACTACACTTACTAATAAAATATATTCAGCTATGAGCAAATCAATCTACAATAATCTAGTTACTTCAGCAGGTGATTTCAATACACTAAATGGTGATAAAGAATTAGCAACAAATGGAATACAAGCTTTTGAGTTTAAATTTAAACTTCCACAAATTTTAGATAACAAAACTATGCTAAATATTTTTCCAATTATTGCGGGAGGGAAAATGCTAAATGGAGAAAATATTAACTTTATGATTTCATATCAAAAATTAGGTTCAGTAAACTCTTTTTATCTAACACTAACATCACCAAATAATGTAGGTCAAACAACGACTTTACCTATCCAAACTACATCTGATGGATATCAATATTTAGGAATTTATTTAAATCAAAATTCAAACCAAATCGGGGTAATTTTTAACGGAGTTAATAAAGGATATATTGATAATTACCCCTCAAAATTGAAAAATATATTTTTCACAATAAATTCAAATTACACTGATATGACGAATCAAGATATAGGAAAAAATGTCGAAATTAAACTAATTACTGATTCAAGTCAGATTTCACAAAGTTACCCTACAAGTACAACTGATATTTGTGGAATAAATATTTAATTCTTATCCATAAAAATAGTTCATTTAACATAATACACCTTATGTGAAATATATATGTAAGCCCAAAATAGAAATGTCCGGTTTCTCCAAAGTAAAAATGTCCGCTTTTAGAATATGCGCTTTTGCAATTTCCTTAGCGGACGGTTTGATATGTTGGTGTCTATGTCGGATAAAGAACTTAAACGATTGTCGGTCTTGCAAGAAATCTGTGATCAACGTATAACTCAATCCCAGGCTGCTCAGCTACTTCATATCTCAGAACGTCACATCAGACGCTTACTGCAGAAATACAAAGCTCAAGGTCCCGCTGCATTAGCCCATGCCGGTCGTGGCCAAATCAGCAATTCTAAACTTCCTGAAGAACTCAGACTTAAGTGTCTCAATATTGTTTCAGATCAACTTTATGGTTTCGGACCCACTTTAGCGCATGAAAAGCTCACCACCGTGAATGGATTCGATCTTTCAGTAGAAACCCTGCGTTCCTGGATGATTGCAGCCGATTTATGGATCCCTCGCTGCAAGCGCCTGAAACGACCATATCAGCCTCGTTATAACCGAGATTGTTATGGTGAATTGATCCAAATTGATGGCTCACACCATGATTGGTTTGAAGGTCGAGCACCTAAATGCTGTCTGCTAGTATTCATCGATGATGCCACAGGAAAATTGCAGCATTTACGCTTCTGTGCGTCAGAGTCAGCCTTTGACTATATGATTTCGACACGTTTATATATCGAACAGCATGGTAAGCCATTGGCATTTTACAGTGACAAACATTCAGTTTTTAGGGTGAATCAAAGTAGCAAGAAAGACACCAAGATTACCCAGTTTGGACGTGTTCTGAGCACTCTCAATATCGATATCATTTTCGCTAACTCCCCTCAAGCCAAAGGTCGTGTAGAACGAGCGAATAGAACACTTCAGGATCGTCTGATTAAGGAGATGCGTCTAGAAGGCATCAGTTCAATTGCAGATGCCAATAAGTGGCTGCCGTGCTTTATTGAGCAATTTAATCGTAAATTCGCCAAGATGGCTTTTAATTCCAAGGATCTACATCGGCCTATCGCTGAAACAGCCGAAGAATTAGATGATGTTTTTACCTGGCGTGAACCCCGCAGGGTCACGAACAGCTTGACGATTACTTATGATAAATGCGTATATATCTTGGAAAACAGCGAAGAAAATCAAAGATTGGGCGGCAAGTATCTTGAGTTCCTGGAATATCCGGATGGTACTGTAGCCATTGAATATCAGGGAAGAAAAATCAATTACAGCATCTTTGATAAATTAAGTCAGCTCAACCAGCGAGAGATCGTTGAGAATAAACGTTTGGGTTCTGTGCTGGCACATATTCAACAACAGCATGAACAACTGGAACACCAAAACAAACGCAATCGTTCTCAAAAGATGCCACGTAGACAAGCACAGAAAACAGCGATTGAACAACGAAATCTAAATCCTGTGCTTGACTTGGAAATGTCCATATAGGACATTTCTATTTGGTTATTAGGTAGGACATTTCTACTTGGGAATAACAATATAAAAAGCCCCTATCAAGGGGCTTTTATAATTTTATTAATTACACTGAATGACCTAATCGCTCACCCATTACCACAGTTGAATTGGCTTTAAATTGTTCTTCCCACACCATTTTATCTTTTTCAAATAAAACCACAGCTGTAGAACCTAAATAGAAACGCCCTAACTCCGCACCTTTATCTAACTGCATTTGGTGATGCTGTAGTTCAACTTTACCTGATGGCTTCACTTTACCAGTAGCAACAGTTTCAATCCCCGCCACAATCATTGCACCGACTAAAACTACAGCCATGCGACCAAGTTCAGTGTCAAACAAACACACCATACGTTCATTACGCGCAAACAAACCTGGTACATTTTCAGCCGTGGTTTGATTAACTGAGAACAACTCACCTGGGATATATAAAGTTTCAGTCAATGTACCTGCAAATGGCATATGTACACGGTGATAGTCTTTTGGTGACAAATAAACTGTCGCAAACTGACCATCTACAAATGGCTTTGCAAGTTGTGGATCACCAACCAATTTCTCTACAGAAAAACTTTGACCTTTGGCTTGGAAAATATCACCCGCTTCAATCTTACCAAGCTGAGAAATTGCGCCATCCGCAGGACACACAATACTATCTGCACGTTCATCCACACCACGCACACCTTGTTTTAATGCACGGGTGAAAAATTCATTAAATGATTTATATTGATTTGGATTAGCTTGTTCGGCAATGCTCATATCAATGCCGTATTTTGCTTTGAATGCTTGAATCACAGCAGTTTTCACCAAAACGTTTTCACTTGCTGCAACTTTGCCAATGACACGGCTCAGTTGATGTTGCGGTACTAAATTTTGTGCTTTGATAAAAAATTGTTTTTTTAAATCTGCTGAAAAACTCAAGATGGTGACTCCCCTGAAATAATAGGACTATCGAGGCGATTGCCCCATTCACTCCACGCACCATCGTAGGCTCTAACTTGCCAATTGAGCAATCTTGCCAAAATATACGCTAAACCTGAACGATGATGTGACTGACAGTACACCACGACAGGTTGCTGTAAATTAAAGCCTAATTGCTCTAAACGTTGCTGAGTGCGTTCAAGTGGGTGTAATTTTAGATGATTTTCACGGTTTAGGGCAGTACTCCACTCAAAATGCAGTGCATTTGGAATGTGACCGCCGCGTCGCGCTGCTAATCGCAAGCCTGTATATTCTTCAATGGTTCGGCAATCCCACAGTTGAATCTTCTGTTCTTGGACTTGCTCGAGTAGCTCATCATATTCAATTCGATGTTTTTGAACTGCATCAAGATCCACTTGCACCAGTTCCGTAACAGGGCTGAAACGTTCGACCTCAGCACTGGTCGGAAGCCCTGCACCTAACCATGCATGAATACCACCGTTAATGACACTGGTGCGTTCAAAACCTAGGCAATGCAAATTCCAAATCAAACGTCCAGCCCAAGCCCCACCTTCATCATCATAGACCACGACATGATGCAGAGGTGAAATATTTAATTTCTCAATCAGGAATTTTAAACCTTCGATTTCAGGCAATACACCATTGGCTTGTTCTTGCTGTGCAACGAGGTATTTGGGTTGCAAATGTATCGCATGTGGAATATGCAGTTGTTCATAAACCGAAGCGCGACTTAAATCAACAACACGAATCAATTCATGTCCTAAATAAGGCACAAGCTGTTCAGGTTCAATCAGTAAACCCAGTTTAAAATCAGTGTCAGTCATTGTTATGGAATCTTGTGATCACAGCATTGTGGTTGATTTTAACATAGCTCACTTTTTATCTTTGTCTGATTTTTTGCATTCATTTAGCTGAAAAGAAGATATAGCTAGAGAACCTCTCTTTTATTTAATAACTTAATTCCACTAAAAAATAAAACAATACTCACTCTTAAAAATCTAGTCTGATATTTACTATCGAGACGGCGGCATAGATGTCGCTCGTTTGGCTGTGATACAAGGAAATATCATCAGCCAAACAAATGGTTTTGCCTACTTTTCCCAAAAGAAATGTAGGTCGAACCGAAGCTAATATTTAAATCATGCTTAGCAATAAACAGCAGTTACAACAACCTGAATGAGAAATTAACTTTTATTTTATTCAATCTCAAACACTTGTTTTAAATACGCCAAGAACGTTTCATTATCGGTCATGGTTTTACCCGAACTATCGGAAATTTTTGCCACCGATTGACCATTACATTCCACCAATTTCAACACGATATTTAATGGTGTTTGCCCCATATCATTGGTTAGATTCGTCCCAATACCAAAACTCACTTGGAAGCGATCTTTAAAATATTGATGTAATAACCATGCTTTCTCTAAATTTAGACCATCACTAAAGGTCAGCATTTTAGTCTTGGTATCAATCTTTAATTTACGATAATGCGCATAAGCCTTATCTCCCCATTCATATGGGTCACCACTGTCATGTCTTAAACCATCAAACAACTTGGCAAAATACAGATCAAAATCACGCAAAAATGCATCCATTCCCACAACATCAGTCAAGGCGATGCCTAAATCCCCTCGATATTCTTGCACCCAAGCTTCTAAGGCTGCTTTTTGGAAATTACGCAATCGAACATCCAACGCTTGAAACGCCTGCAAAAACTCATGTGCCATCGTTCCAATTGGACTAATCCCTAACTCTTTGGCTAAAAGCACATTACTGGTTCCACGAAAGACTTTGGGTGCGGCTGCATGAAACGCTTGTACCACATGCTTTTGCCATTCAAAACTATAACGACGGCGAGTACCGAAATCTGAGACTAGAAACGGTGGATCATTTTCTTGTTGTTGCTCTGCATAATGTTGTAGTTGGGCTAACTTTTGCTGTAAACGTCGTTCACCTTCTACAAAAACGTTTTCATTGCGGATACGTTGGAAATACAGCTCATTAACGATGGCTAAGACGAAAATCTCAAACATCATCGCCTGAACCATTGGTCCTTCTATTCGGATATCTAATCGACCTGCATCATCAATCGTTGCTTGGATAAAACGACGTTTAAGTTGAAATAATTCTAAATAATCAACGAAATCACTTTTGATAAAACGCAATGATCGTAAAAACTGTAACTCGTCCTCTGCAAAGCGAAGTTCACACAACAAATCAAGCTGATGGTTTAGGTCCGTTAAAATATCAACCAGTGGATAAACGGTATCTTCTAGATTTCGACAGCGA
>Ga0209599_10000808_pt1 | contig 17689 bp, 5 predicted proteins | sample Shrwel_input2_FT_FD_187534 | JGI IMG/M metagenome (GOLD analysis project Ga0209599, IMG submission 187534) | Subsurface microbial communities from deep shales in Ohio, USA - Utica-3 well 1 S input2 FT (SPAdes) (version 2) ... | reverse complement strand
GAAGCACTGAGTCCGATAGATAATCAAAGTACAGACGAAGGCCAAGCATTTAGTTATCAATTGCCTGTCGATGCGTTTATTGATGTGGATAGTGATGTTTTAACGTATAGCGCAACGTTGGAGGACGATTCAGCCTTGCCGAGTTGGTTAGTATTTGACAGTGCGACACAAACGTTTAGCGGCACCCCGAGTTTTAATGATGCGGGTGTCTTGTCGGTTAAAGTGATGGCGAGTGATGGCCAATTGCAAGCGTCACAAAGCTTTAGTTTGGTTGTGCGCGATGTAGCAATCGGAAATCACGCACCCACAGGTTTAGCGACAGCCATCTTATCGAGCGGCATAGAAGACACTGCTTATGTGATTCAAACGAGTGATTTAGTGCAAGGTTTTAGCGATGCGGATGGCGATAGTTTATCCATCGGCAGTATTAGCACGAATCACGGCAGTGTCGTTGCCAATCAAAACGGCACGTTTACGGTAACACCTGAGGCGAACTACAACGGTTCGGTCAGCGTCAGTTACACCGTGGTGGATAGCAAAGGCGGCAGTGTTAATGCGAGCCAAAGCTTTAATCTCACGGCAGTGAATGATGCGCCTGTCGCTTTAGTGCGTGTGGAGAATCAAACGACAGACGAAGGCAAAGCCTTTAGTTATGCTCTACCTACGAATGCCTTTACCGACATAGATAGCCCTAACTTAAGCTACAGCGCGACACTGGTAAATGGTTCTGCGTTGCCAAGTTGGTTAGTGTTTAACAGTGCGACGCAAACGTTTAGCGGCACGCCAGGCTTTAACGATGCGGCGGTATTGTCGGTGAAAGTGACGGCGAGTGATGGTTTGTTAAATGCCGCACAGACCTTTAATCTAACAGTGAACGATGTAAATCATTTACCCGTTGTTGTACCGAATGCCCCTGCGTTAACGCTAGATGAAGACACGTCATTAGTGATTGATGTCTTATCACGAGTTAAGGATTTAGATGGAGATAGGTTGACGGTTAGCAATATCAACGTTGATGCTGCACGAGGTGTCGCGGTAGTAAACGCCAATCAAAGCATCACGTTTACACCGACAGCGAACTTCAACGGCACCGTCAGTTTAAGTTACAGAGTGAGTGATGGTCGTGGCGGCGAGTTGTTGGTCAAGGAAAGCATCACCGTTAAGCCGATTAATGATGCACCAGTGATTAAAAGCACCAAAACCTCTACTGTTCGTCTCATAGAGGATGCGGCTGCCGTCCTAATTGGTTTGACATTTGGTTTACAAGTGTCAGATGTGGATAGTCAGTCATTGGCAAGTATTAACATAACATCATCACAATTTGCTGTGGGCGATGTCTTGGCGGTCAATACTGTCGGTACATTACTGCAAGCAAACTACACTACGACTACGGGTACACTGAAGATTACGGGTAATGATAGTATTGCCAACTACCAAAAAGTCATTGATAGCTTAACGATGAGTACAACAGCGGAGCAAGGTGCAGAGACACGGACGCTCGAAATAACAGTCAATGACGGTACTTCAGAACACAAAATAACACTTCTTCCTATACCTGTAGATTATGTCCTCAATGAAGTACTCAACGGAACAGCAGGTGATGACACGCTCAATGGCGGTGATGGTAACGACACGCTTAATGGCGGTGATGGTAACGATACGCTCAATGGTAATGGCGGTGACGATATTCTAAATGGTGGCGATGGTGCAGATACCATGACGGGCGGCAGTGGTAACGATATTTTTATCGTCGATAATGAAAATGATGTCATTAATGATAGCAAGGGTGACGCTGACCAAGTACAAACTACCCTATCGTTTACCTTACCAGACGACTTTGAAATACTGACTTTTACAGGTTTACAAACGGGTCTAGTGGGGAAGGGCAATGCTGGTGATAACACCTTACAGTCCAATAATGCAGGTAGTGACTTACAAGGTCAGAATGGTGACGATACCCTAAAAGACGGTGACGGTCGTGATGTCTTTACAGGTGGAAGTGGTGCTGACACATTTGACTTCTCACATGTGCAGTCTAAAGTCTTACGCTTAGGCGAAGTGTTGGACTTCTCAGCAGCACGGGGAGATAAAATTGATCTTCATAATATTGATGCCAACGATAATACGCCAACCAAAGATGACCCGTTTGTGTTTATTATGGAGCAAAACTTTCATAAAGTGGCTGGCGAGTTGCGTTTTAGTCAGCGATTATTACAGGGTGATATCAATGGTGATGGCGTTGCCGATTTTGAAATTAAATTAGTAGGTGTGCTGGAACTTAACACGCTTGATATAGTGCTTTAATGAAGTCAGGATAAGGCGAGATCAACATGATGACGAATCAATGGATAGCGGTATCGGTATTAACGGCACTTTTAATGGGTTGTGGTGGTGGCAGTAAGACGGAAGACCACATCATTAATAAAGCCCCTGTTGCGCAAACAGATGCAGCCAATACTGTCGAAGGCGTGGCTATTACGTTGTCCGTTTTGGCCAATGATAGTGAGCCAGAAGCGGAAGCAATCACCATTCAGTCGGCAAATCTTGACGATGTTACGCAAGGTGTTGTGACGGTGAGTGCTGACAAAAAAAACTTGCTGTTTACGCCTGCGGCTGGTTTTACGGGTGATGCAAAAATCACTTATACCATTGCGGATACACACAATAATAAAGCCGATGGTAAAGCGGTTGTCACTGTAAAAGCCTTACAGTCTTTATCTGCTCGCCAAGATAGTACTTGTGTTGTTACTGGAGCAGGTATTGTCAAATGTTGGGGCGGGAACGACTTTGGTCAATTAGGTGATGGCTCAGAAACAGGGACAGGTGCGGGCGATGGCACGTTAAAGTTCAAAAATGCACCTGTGACAGTCAAAAATTTAAGTGGTATTAAGCAAGTGGCTATGGGGTATAACCATGCCTGTGCTATTTCACAAACGGGTAGCGTCAGTTGTTGGGGTGATAACAGCAAAGGTCAAATTGGCGATGGCACGACATCATTTAGGCCGCAAGCAACACCCGTTGTTGGTTTGTCGGCAAAAGTCACGCAATTAGCCTTAACCTATCAATCCAGTTGTGCGTTACTTGAAACAGGCGCAGTACAATGTTGGGGTGGCAATAGTCAGGGCGAGTTAGGCGTAGGTATTGCGGCTAAAATCACTCAAAGTAGCACACCAAAAAATGCCGTGCTACTCAGCAATATGACGGTTAAACGCTTAGTTTCAGGGCGGCAGCATCTTTGTGGTATGACAAATAACGATGCCTTAGTGTGTTGGGGCTGGAATGACTTAGGGCAACTTGGCCTAACCGATACGAACCCTCGTTACATTCCAACGCCAGTTACAGCCGCAGGAACGGGGCTTAAACAACTCGCCGCAGGCTATGGTCATACCTGTGTTACACGCACAAATGACACCTTGTGTTGGGGCGATAACAGCAAAGGTCAATTGGGTGATGGTACAACAACCTCGTCGTCCATTCCTGTGACGGTGAGTGCCTTGTCAGGTGTCACCGCGTTAACACTGGGAAAAGAGCACAGTTGTGCAACATTAGCGACTAATGCCGCATTTTGTTGGGGTAGTCGGCAAGCTGGACAAACAGCACAAACGATTGATCAGACCGTTGTCGATAAAGTTCCCGTTGCTGTTGCAAGTCTGACCGTCAAACATAGCCTCAGTGCAGGTGATTTTCATACCTGTAGCATCGGTGAAGGTGGCATTGTCAAATGTTGGGGTAAAAATGACTTAGGTCAGTTGGGTGACGGCACAACAGTCAAAGAAAACGCGACCTTAGTCACCGTCAAAAATGTCCCATAATCATTGTTATCGTCATTTGTCCGTATATAAGGCAGACACAGGTGTCTGCCTTATATTAGTTAGATAGTAGAGTTCATTCACTATGCTTGACGATAGCCGCAAGCTCACTCGTGTCATGTCGCTTTTTCAACCCTTACGTCACATTCTCTTGACACTGATTTTATTTAGTATGGTGTTGAATGTGCTGATGTTAGCACCGTCATTGTATATGTTGCAGGTTTATGATCGTGTGTTAACCAGTCAAAATAAATTTACCTTACTGGCACTGACCCTAATTATTTTACTTGCGTATCTCGCCATTGGTTTTATTGAATGGATTCGCTCTAGTATGTTAGTACGGTTAAGTGCCGCGATGGACTTGACTGAAAGCGACCGTATTCATGCGGCCGCTTTTGCACAAACGCCCCTTGCTCGCAGCACATCGCCCGCTCAGGTCATGCAAGATTTTAGTGCCGTGCGGCAAGTGGTGACGGGTTCAGTGGTGTTGGCATTATTAGATTTACCGTGGGCTCCGTTATACATTGCGTTGTTGTTTGTTTTTGCATGGCCATTAGGCGTATTGGCCGTTGTTGGTATGCTGTTGTTAACGGTGATTGCCATCATTTCTGAGCGTGTGACCAAAGAGCCATTAGCAGAATCAGGAAAAATAGCCAGCCAAGCTGCATTTATGTTGAATAAACACCATCGCCATATTGAGATTATTTCCGCCTTAGGCATGATTCCTGTGTTGGGGAAACGTTGGCAAGCACAAAATAAAGAAGCCTTACTCCTGCAAATCCAAGCCAGCAGTAAAATGTCAAAACTCAGTGCATTAGGTCGTTATATTCGCTTAACCTTGCAGTCAATGACCTTGGGTATGGGGGCATTCCTTGTTTTAGAAGGAAAAATGTCAGGTGGGATGATGATTGCAGGTTCAATTTTGTTAGGCCGAGCCTTAGCCCCCGTTGAACAATTGATTGGCTCTTGGAAGCAATTAGTGAATGGTTTAGCCGCCCATCAACGCCTGCAATTATTATTGGATGATGAAAAAAAGACAGATCAGCCCTTTGCCTTACCTCCGCCCAAAGGTCAAATCAGTGTTGAAGGGGTTTCCGTAGTGCTTGAGGCTAAATCTGAGCCAGTTCTGCGTAATATTAAATTTAGCCTAGCCGCAGGGGATATACTCGCCGTTGTTGGACCGAGTGCGTCGGGAAAATCCTCCTTGGCGCGTACCCTATTGGGTTTAATTGCACCTCATACGGGCGATGTTCGTTTGGATGGTGCAGACATACGCCAATGGCCACGCGAAAAACTAGGTCAATATGTCGGTTATTTACCACAAGATATTGAATTGTTTGAAGGGACAGTCGCCGAAAATATCGCCCGCTTTCAAGAAGTTGATGCAAGCTTGATTATTGCCGCTGCGCAATTAGCCCATGTCCATGACATGATTTTACGCTTGCCTAAAGGCTATGACACATTGGTCGGTGAAGGTGGAGCGATGTTGTCAGGCGGTCAACGTCAACGTCTCGCCTTAGCACGCGCCGTATTTGGCCAGCCAACATTCGTGGTCTTAGATGAACCAAACTCAAATCTTGACGATCAAGGGGATCGAGCCTTAGCACAAACGTTGTTGGACTTAAAAAAACAAGGAACAACGGTCATTGTCATTTCGCATCGTACCAGTATTTTAACGGTGGTTGATAAAATGTTGTTGTTACAAGAGGGCACGCAAGTCTCGTTTGGCTCGCGTGAGCAAGTCATGAAACAGTTGCAGGCGGTTAACTCATAAAAACCGATATTCACTTTTTACGCCGTAGCAGTCGTTCATTAACCTTTGCTACGTTTTGACGGATTTTTCATGTTTAGCCAACGCCAAAGCACCGAGCAACAACTCGAACACATCGCGGATTATGCACAACCTGCCAAATGGGGACGCTATGGATTAGGCTTTTTTTTCGTCTTGTTTTTGCTGTGGGCATTCACAATGCCGATTGACTCGGGTGTGCCCGCACAAGGTGTGATTGGTATCGAAAGTAAACGACAATCTGTTCAGCATCAACAGGGTGGGGTTATTAAGCAGTTACGAGTCACTGAGGGTAGTCGAGTTGCCAAAGGCCAAGTATTAATTGAATTAGACAATACACAAATCGTCGCTGATTTAGCGCGTGCGACACATGAACTCACACAGTTCTCGGCAAAAAATGCGCGTCTATTGGCAGAGCGTCAGCATTTAACGTCTATTGATTTTAGGACACAACCCATACTCGCCAATCTTCAAGATCAAACGATACAAGCAGCGATTCACACGCAAAGCGCATTTTTTAACGCCCGCGCCAACGCATTACACTTAGAGTCACAAGTCGTTGCCGAGCGGATAAAGTCCAAAAAACTAGAAATTAAGCGTCAACAATCCTTAGTGTTAGGTCGTCAACAGCAAGCGAAGTTACTAACCACAGAAATAGCCTCTCATCGCGCCTTATTAACACAGCAATATGTTAGCCAAGAGCGTTTATTTGAACTCGAGCGCGAGTTGTCCGATGTTGAAATAGGCCAAACCCAAGGTCAGTTAGCCATTAGTCAAGCTCAAGCCGATATTGCCGAATTAGAAAGCCAAAACTTATTACAGTCCGCACAATTTCAGCGTGATGTGGAAAATGAAATGGCGGATGTTCAACAGCAAATAGTGATTTTAGAACAACAACGTTTAAGTCTAACCGACCAATTAGAACGTACTCAGATTCAAGCTCCCGCAGCAGGCATCGTTGTCGGTCAAATAGTTCACACTCAAGGCGGTGTGATTAGTGCAGGACAAGTATTAATGGATATTGTCCCTGACGAAAATGCCATTGTCGTTGATGCAAAAGTTGCACCTCATTTGATTGAGCATGTACAGCGAGGGCAACGCGCACATGTGCGTATTTTGGCACTTGACACCTTAAACCCCGTCGTAGAAGGAGTCGTTGCAACTATTTCAGCCGATCAACTCAGTAATCCCAATACAGGTGAAGCCTATTTTACGGTGCGCCTTTATATCAATAAACAAAGCTTAGCGACGTTAAAATACAAACGCATCAGTGCGGGCATGCCTGTCGAAGTATTGTTTAACACGGGTGAGCGAACTTTCTTTAGATATTTAGCAGAGCCGTTGTTAAAGACATTTTTCTTTGCATTGAGGGAGTGATTTTTCGCGGTGTTTTGAGTGGAAATTAAGCGGTTTTTACTCTACACTTAGCGTCAATAATCAAATTTTATGTGGTTGGCTATGGAAGGCATATTTCTTTTGAGTTTTCTCAATATTCACTTTCTGACTTCTATCAATAATTCCCTGATATTCAATCATCATCCTATTTTCCTGAACAAAGCTGACACTTTTTGGAGCAAACAATAATGAGTGGTATTTCTATTTCATTAACTGGCGGCGGTTTGACAAAAACAGGTAGTGGATCACTTACTCTTAATGGTGATACGTCTGTTGGCGGTGTTCTGAGTGTGGGTGGCGTACAGACGGTAGGGAGTGGCTCGCTGGTTCTGAATGGTGGTACGTCTGATGGTAGTATTTTGGGTACGGGCAGTGTACAGACTGTAGGTAATAGTGGTAGTTCACTTACACTTAATGGTGGCACGTCTCTTTTAACGTCTGTCACTCCTGTTCGTCGCTTGACTTTAACATCTAACACTTACGGCCATGTGTTTCCAGGCGGCTCTGTTGTTTACTCCCATATTTTAACCAATGAAGGCAATGTGACTGAGGGTACTACTTCTGGCGATATTGTATTTAGAGGCTTAGATAGCTTGTCAGGCAACGGGTTTAGCACTGTATTTTATCTTGATGGTAATAACAATGGGGCTTTAGATGCAGGAGATGCGTCATTAACGACCACTAACTTCCAAGCACTAACAGAGTTTACCACTGGTTATAGCGGTATTGGAGCTAACGTAGCAGGCTTGGCACCAACTGAAAGCATCCGTATTTTTGCTAAAGTACAATCCCCTTTAAGTGCTATGATAGGAATGACTAACTATACGACTATTTTCTTGCAAACGACAGGTGATATCAATAGTGTGCCTGCACCAGCAGATGTCATTGTTCAAGATACCACCTACATCGTTGGGGGTAATGGTTTTGGCGTAAGCAATAGTGATCCGATTGCAATTAATGACTACACAGCAACAAATGATCAAACTGCGGTCAGCGTTGATGTAGTGGCGAATGACTACGACCTTGACCTTGAAATCGGTACAGGCGAAGCATTACATCTGGAAAGTGCAGTCGTGACTTCGGGCAATGCGAATATCTCAATTGTAAATAATGAGATTACTGTTATACCAACAAGCCAAGACGCACAAGAGATTATTGTTAATTATGTGGTTAACGATAACTTTGGCGGCAGTGCTACTGCGAACTTAATCGTTGCCGTTAATACTCCTGAACCTAATCAAGCCCCTATAACCACAAACGACTATATCACTGTATCGGAGTTTAATAGTGGAGTCATCGTTGATGTACTTGCAAATGATATTGATTTTGAGGGTGAAGCTTTAACGTTGATAGATGCATCGCTATCTTCGGGTTTGGGCAATGTGTCTGTTAGTAATAATGTGCTTATTTTTAATGCGGGTGGTTCAGGTTCTGATACTGTGACTTACACCCTACAAGATGCTTTCGGCAATACTTCTCAAGGCAATTTATATGTAGAAGTATTATCTGGTGGAGGTGGTGGAGGTTCTTCGAATGCCGCACCAATTGCACTCGATGACTCAACATCGCTTTATGAATTTGGCACGGTTGAAGTCGATGTTTTGGCTAATGACAGTGATCCCGATGGCGATGCACTCACGATTGTCTCCGTATTTGCAAACAATGGCTCTGCGTATATCAACGAAAATAATACCATTAGCTACAGTGCTGGTTTTGCAGGGTCAGATATTATTAACTACACCGTACAAGATGTATTTGGCAATACAGCTCAAGCCAATGTATTTGTTGGTATTTTTGGCGGTGGCGGTGGCGGTGGCGGTGGCGGTGGCAACAGCCTACCGATAACGGCTGAAGACTCTGCCTTAACAGATGAGCTCACCCCCGTGACGGTTGATGTTTTGGCAAATGACGCGGATCTAGATGGTGATACTTTGACGGTCACTAATGCCTTTGTTTCTACAGGCAATGGCATGGTTGAGTTGAACGCCGACAGTACGTTAACGTTTACGCCGAATGGTGCAGGTGACGCGATAGTCATTTATACCGCGATGGACTCGTATGGTAATACTGCAGAGAGCACATTAACAATCACCGTTACAGCCACAGGCGGAGGCAATACGCCACCTGTGGCTAATAATGATTTCGCTGTTACTCAAATGAATACGCCACTCACCGTAAATGTCTTAGAAAACGATAGTGATGCGGATGGCGATACCCTCGTTTTAAATAGTATTGCTGTTGTTTCAGGATTGGGCTCAGTCGATGTCAATGCTGACAACTCCGTGACATTTACACCCAATCAAGGTTTTGTTGGCGATACGCTAATTGATTACACCATTGAGGACTCTTCGCTAGCAACAGCCGATGCGTCGCTAACGGTCGTAGTCGAAGGCCAAGTCGTGGGTGATGCCTTAGATAATAATCTTTTTGGCTCAAGTGGTAATGACGTAATTGCAGGTTCAGATGGCAATGATCATATTTTAGGTGATGCCATTGGTGGTGGTGGTGTTGGTGGCTTTTATCAAGATGGTGATGACGTTTTAATTGGCGGATTAGGTAATGACTCGCTGACGGGCGCGAGTGGTAATGACACCTACTTCTTCAACTTGGGTGATGGTCAAGATGTGATTAATAACTTTGATCCGCACCAATACGCGACAGGCACGCCTAGTTTTGATCGTTTAGTGTTTGGTGTTGGTATAAATCCAGCAGATATTAAAATTACACAGGGGACTTTTTTAGACGCAGGTGTTGATGTACCTAGTCTCATTATTTCCATTAATGGCACAAATGACCGTATTACTATCATGGGAAGTGGGCCTATGGATGAAGTGCCTCCATTAGCAGAAATTATGCTGGATGCGATTGAGTTTGCGGATGGTACGGTATGGGGTCAGAGTGTCATTTTTTCGCAAGTGTCTATGTCTATTGTGGGTGATGAGTTTGATAATTACCTGAATGGCATCGATGGTGACGATCTCATGGCAGGGTTAGCAGGCAACGATACACTGTATGGTTATGCAGGCAATGACACTATGGATGGCGGTGTAGGTCACGATAATCTGTTGGGGGGTACAGGCAATGACTCCTTATATGGTGGTGATTCAGCAGAGCAAACATCTATCGTTGGCTATGAAATCATTGGTTATCAACAAGTATTTATTGGTTATGACAATGTATTACTTCGTTATGAAGAAGTGTTAGTTGGTTACGTTGATGTATTTATAGGTTACCAAGACGTTATTGTCGGTTATGAAGATGTCATTGTTAGCTATCAAGATGTCTATATGGGTGATGACGCACTTGGAAATCCTGTGTTTGAAAGTCAGCCCGTTTATGCAAACATGCCGATTATAGAGAATCAGGCGATCTATCAAAGTGAAGGAGTTTACGAAAGTCAACCTGTTTACGACAGTGTGCCAGTCTATGAAGATCAACCTATTTATGGTGATACACCGATATATCAAACATCTATCGTTGTAGGTAATGATGCGCTTATTGGCGGTGATGGCGATGATGTGCTTGCAGGTGGAGATGGCAACGATTATCTCGACGGTGGTAACGGCCATGATACTTACCGTTTTAATTTAGGCGATGGCCAAGATATCATCAATAATTTTGATGAAAATCAAACCTATAACGGTCTGCCTGCCTATGATCGCCTAGTCTTTGGTGCAGGCATTACAGCCTCTAATATTGAATTACGCGATGATAGTGGTCATTTGCTTATTGTTATTAAAGGCACAAATGACAGCGTGTTAGTGCAAAATTACTTTGCTAATCCACTGCAATATGGATTGGATGCGATTGAGTTTGCCGATGGTTCGGTTTGGACAGCTACGCAAATTTCTGAGATGTCAAAAGTAATAATCGGTAATGAGTTTGCCAATAACATAGTCGGCACACTTGCAGATGACATGATGAGTGGTATGAGTGGTAACGACACCTTGTATGGCAGTGAAGGCAGCGATATGTTGGTAGGGGGCGAAGGCGATGATGCCCTGTATGGAGATGCCATATACGGTGGTTTTATTGCAGGCAGTGATACCTTGGAGGGAGGTCTTGGTAATGACTTCCTTGAAGGTGATGGAGGCAGTGACACTTACATCTTTAACAAGGGTGATGGCCAAGACACCATTGCTGAGGATGATATTTTTACGGATACCTTATTGTTTGGCAATGGTATCAACGCGAGTGATATTCACCTGAATTACAGTAGTAATGGTGATTATTTGACGTTGGCGATCAATGGTACAAGCGATAGTGTCTCGTTTAGGAATTACTTCAGTTATAGCGGAGTAGAAATCATTAGCTTTGCTGATGGCACAGTTTGGGATCGGGCGAAGTTGGAGTCATTGCTAGTAACCACTAGGGGGGATGAAACAGATAACTATTTCAATGGCTCTTATCTGCATGATGAAATGTACGGTATGGGCGGAAATGACTCGCTGTATGGCAATGGTGGCAATGATGTCTTAGATGGCGGTGTGGGGAGTGATTATTTACAAGGCGGTAATGGTAACGACACTTATGTCTTCAACTTCGGTGATGGCCAAGATAGCCTGTATAACTTTGATGATAACGAATACTACAATGGGATCACCAGTACCGATAAATTGGTGTTCGGTATGGGTATTAATGCGGCGGATATTGAACTGCGCTCTAACGGTAGCAGTGACCTGATTTTAGGGATTAAAGGTACGAGCGACAGCATTACTATTGCAAACTATTTTAGTGATAGCAGCTATCAACTAGATGCGGTTGAATTTGCGGATGGCACGGTTTGGGATAAGGCCATGATTGCCGCTATGCCTGTGATCATGACAGGTGATGACTCGGATAATTACTTGAGCGGTTTGTCGAGCCAAGATGTGATTCGCGGCCTAGGTGGTAATGACTCATTGTATGGTAATGATGGCAATGATGTCTTAGATGGCGGTGTGGGGAGTGATTATTTACAAGGCGGTAATGGTAACGACACTTATGTCTTCAACTTCGGTGATGGCCAAGATAGCCTGTATAACTTTGATGATAACGAATACTACAATGGGATCACCAGTACCGATAAATTGGTGTTCGGTATGGGTATTAATGCGGCGGATATTGAACTGCGCTCTAACGGTAGCAGTGACCTGATTTTAGGGATTAAAGGTACGAGCGACAGCATTACTATTGCAAACTATTTTAGTGATAGCAGCTATCAACTAGATGCGGTTGAATTTGCGGATGGCACGGTTTGGGATAAGGCCATGATTGCCGCTATGCCTGTGATCATGACAGGTGATGACTCGGATAATTACTTGAGCGGTTTGTCGAGCCAAGATGTGATTCACGGCCTAGGTGGTAATGACTCATTGTATGGTAATGATGGTAATGATGTTCTCGATGGAGGCATGGGCAATGATTATCTCAGTGGCGGTAATGGAAATGATACCTATGTCTTTAACCTCGGTGATGGCCAAGACAGCCTGTATAATTTTGATGATAACGAATACTACAACGGGATCACCAGTACCGATAAATTGGTGTTCGGTATGGGTATTAATGCGGCGGATATTGAACTGCGCTCTAACGGTAGCAGTGACCTGATTTTAGGGATTAAAGGTACAAGCGACAGCATTACTATTGCAAACTATTTTAGTGATAGCAGCTATCAACTAGATGCGGTTGGGTTTGCCGATGGCACGGTATGGGATAAAGCCATGATTGCCGCCATGCCAGTGATCATGACGGGTGATGACTCGGATAATTACTTGAGCGGTTTGTCGAGCCAAGATGTGATTCACGGCCTAGGTGGTAATGACTCATTGTATGGTAATGATGGCAATGACACGCTTCTTGGCGGGGCAGGTAATGACTTGCTTAAAGGTGGTGTAGGTCATGATGTGCTGAACGGCGGTGCAGGTCATGACACTTTAGTGGGTTATGATGGCAATAATATCTATATCTATGACGGTGGTCAGGATGTTGTCGAAAATACGGATAGTGCCGCATATGAAGATTTCGGTGTGGGAGACTCTCTAGTTCTGAATAACCTACAGCAAAATCAGGTTTTGTTTACACATCTAGAAAATACAACGACTTTATTGATTTCTGTTAAAAACAGCACTGATTCTGTTCTGGTAGTAGATTTCTTTGATAGCTTTTCTTCTTTGAGTAATATTGCGGGTATTGAAGCGATTGAGCGAATCCAATTTGCGGATGGTGTCATTTTCGATAAAGCCGCCATTGTTGGCATGTTACCCAAAAGAGTTGTGATTGAGGGCACAGCAAGTGCAGACATTTTACAAGGCGATGCGGGAGATAATACCTATGTTGTTAACCATAGCCGTGATGTCATTATTGAGTCAGCAAATGCGGGCATCGACACGGTCGAATCCTCTCTCAGCTACATCCTTCGTGACAACTTAGAAAACCTCACCCTAATAGGTAATGCCAATCTTTCGGGAACAGGAAACATCGCCGATAACATATTGACAGGTAACGAAGCTAATAACCGTTTGTTAGCAGGCGGAGGCAATGACACTCTCTATGGCTTAGCAGGCGGCGACACCTTAAACGGCGGCGAAGGTGCAGACACAATGTACGGTGGCTTAGGTAATGACATCTTTACCGTAGAAAATACAGGTGACGTAGTTGTTGAATTTGCTGATCAAGGTTTTGATACCGTCAATAGCTTTATCAGTTACACCTTAGCCGCTAATGTCGAACGTTTGATGCTTGAAGGTTTAGATAACTTGAATGGATTTGGTAACGAGCTAGACAACACCTTAAACGGCAACAATGCCAATAATTATCTTTTTGGTGATGCAGGCAACGACACCCTACAAGGTAAAGGCGGAGCAGATATCCTAGAAGGTGGCTTAGGTAATGACACGTACTATGTTGATAACGTCGGCGATGTCGTCACCGAATTGGCAAGCGAAGGCACAGATAAAGTCAGCAGCTCTATCAGTTACACCTTAACAACCCATGTCGAACAGCTCTTTTTAACAGGTATTGCAGGATTGAAAGGGACAGGCAACAGCCAAAATAACATTATCTATGGTAATGAGGGCAGTAACCAACTGTTTGGTGATGCAGGAAACGACAGCCTCAATGGTGGTGCAGGAAATGACATATTGGATGGAGGCTTAGGCTTAGATACATTAGTTGGTGGCGCAGGCAATGATACTTATGTTTTAGGCATAAATTCAGGCCGAGACATCATTAACAACAATGACGCAACAGGCAACGACAAACTGTTATTCGACGCAGGTATTAACGCCGATCAAGTATGGTTACGTCAGTTAGGTAATGATTTAGAAGTATCCATTATGGGTACAGCTAACAGTGTCAAAGTGCAAAATTGGTACACCGATACGGCGAATCAACTGGATAGTTTACAACTAGCAGATGGTAAAACCTTATTGGCTAATGAAGTACAAACACTGGTCGAAGCCATGTCAGCATTTGCTGCACCCGCATTGGGACAAACCAGTTTAACCACTGCACAACATACGGTTTTAGATAGTGTGATTGTGGCCAGTTGGTAAGTCTCGTTTGCAACAGTAATAAGGCGCGGACACGCGCCTTGTTTTTTGCGATTGTCTTAAATCTAAGAAACTTCATAAAAGACCTATTTTTCTCATTTATTTTTAACGTTGTACCCATTTCTTAATATTCATTGTTTACTCTTTCATCGATAACCCTTTTTTTTGACCAAAGTTGCTGATGGTTGGAGTGATAACGATGAATAGTTCCCCTATTGCTAATGATGATACCGTGTTGACGGACGAATTTTCGGTCACCGTCGATGTCTTGGCCAATGATTATGATCTTGATGATGATGAATTGACCATCACGGATGCTGTTGTATCGTCAGGTACGGGGGATGTTGAGTTTACAGATACCGATATCACGTTTACCCCCAATGGTTCGGGTGAGGCAATGATTACCTACACTATCACTGACTCCTTCGGCCATTATTCAACGGCGGTACTCACCGTGAATGTCTCGCCAACAGGTGGCGTAAATACCCCTCCTATCGCCAATAATGATATTGCATTTACGACAGTTGACCAGTCTGTTACGGTGGATGTGTTAGCCAATGACTTTGATGCCGATGGCGACACACTGATAATCAATAGCATTCAGATGGATGTTAATGCAGGTACAGTTGATGTGAATGAAAATTACACCGTCACGTTTACCCCGACAGCAGGCTTTTTTGGTGACGCAATCATTACTTACCATATTACGGATTCATCATCGGCTAGTGTAGCCGCTACGTTATTGGTTGGTGTGGGCGGAGAAATGGATGGCGATGAATTTAACAATACTCTTACGGGTTCATCCGCTGACGACACCCTCAATGGTATGGAAGGCAATGACAAATTACAGGGTAATGACGGTGATGATTGGCTTGATGGCGGCGAGGGCAACGACTCCACAATAGGCGGTAATGGCGATGACCAATTAGAGGGTGGTGATGGTAACGATGTCTTAACGGGTGGTACGGGTAATGACTTGCTTGTGGGTGATGATGGTAGTGACCAGTACATTTTTGGTTTAGGTGATGGTCAAGATACGATTGATAATGTTGACTATGACGATGCTGTCGATGTTGATCGGTTATTGCTTGGTGTCGGTATTAATTCCTCAATGATTGAGTTACAGGGTGATCCTGACAACACAAACAATCTCGTGATAGCGATTAAAGGCACAAGTGACCGTGTCACTATTCAAGATCATTTTTTCGATGAAAGTTATCAGTTGGATGAGATTAAGTTTGCCGATGGAACAGTATGGACTAAGGCGCAACTGAGTCATATCCCAGTCATTATGCGCGGCGAAGAAGATAGCGACGATGTGTTATTCGGCTCTGAGCGTAACGAAATCATCGAAGGTTTGTCGGGTGATGATGAGCTCTATGGTATTGAAGGTAATGATACCTTGGTAGGTGGTCTCGGTGATGATAGCTTGGAGGGAGGGAGTGGTGATGACACCTACATTTTTAACATCAATGATGGCCAAGATATCCTGAATAGTTTTGATGAAAGCGAGTTCGACGAAGGTATTAACAATGTAGATACCTTGGTATTTGGCCTTGGTATCGATGCCTCCATGATTGAACTGCAAGCCAACCCTGACAATACCGATAATCTTGTTCTAGCGATTAAAGGCACAGCCGACCAAGTGATTCTTCAAGATTACTTTGTTGATGAAGCCTACCAGTTGGATCAGATTAAGTTTGCCAATGGTACCGTGTGGAACAAAGCCAATATCGCTGCCATGACGGTTATCAACACAGGTGATGATAGTGACAATGAGTTAATAGGCTCAGTGAATCATGATGAGATCAGTGGTTTAGCAGGTGATGACATATTAACCGGTAATGATGGTAATGATACCTTGGTCGGTGGTATTGGTGATGACAGCTTGGAGGGTGGTAATGGCGATGATACCTACATTTTCAACCTTAATGATGGCCAAGATACCCTGAATAGTTTTGATGAAAGCGAGTTCGACGAAGGTGTCAACAATGTTGACACCTTGGTATTTGGTCTTGGTATAAATGCTTCCATGATTCAGCTACAGGGCGATTCTGACAACACTGACAATCTTGTTCTTGCGATTAAAGGTACAAGCGATCGTGTGATTCTTCAAGACTACTTTGTCGATGAAAGTTATCAGTTGGATGAGATTAAGTTTGCCGATGGCACTGTATGGGATAAAGCACAACTGAGTGACATCCAATTAACCATTCTTGGTGAAGAGAATAGCGATGATGTGTTATTTGGCACTGAGCGTGATGAAATCATCGAAGGCTTGTCAGGTGATGATGATCTCGATGGTGATGACGGCAATGACACCTTAGTCGGTGGTCTCGGTGATGATGTACTAGCAGGTGGTGGTGGCAACGACACTTATTTATTTAACCTCGGCGATGGCCAAGACAGTATTTATAATTTTGATGACAACGAGTATTCCAACGGTATCAACAGTGTTGACACTTTGGTGTTTGGCGCTGGTATTAATCCGTATGAAATAGAGCTTCATGGTGATCCTGATAATAGCAATAATTTGGTTATTACTATTTTGAATTCTAACGACACCGTCACGATTCAGGATTATTTTGTTGATGATGGCGCTAAGCTGGACGAGATTAAGTTTGCCGATGGCACCGTATTGACAAAAAATGACCTTGATGAGATGACTGTTATTTCTATTGGTGGGACAGAGGATGACGACCTAGAAGGTAATTATTACAACGATCTTATCATTGGTTATGAAGGTGATGATTTTATTCAAGGCATGGCAGGTAATGACCTGTTATCGGGTAATATGGGGGATGACTTTTTAGATGGTGGTGCGGATAACGATTATTTAGATGGCGGTGAGGGGGCTGATCTTTTAGATGGCGGCGAGGGTAACGACGAGTTACATGGCCGTAATGGTGATGACTTCTTAGATGGCGGCGATGGCAATGACTCCCTGTATGGCGATGCTGGTGATGTTGCAAATATTGGCGATGACACACTCTTTGGCGGTGATGGCAATGATAGTGTGTTTGCAGGAGCAGGTGACGATATTTTGATTGGCGAAAAAGGTGACGATTATTTACGTGGCGAAGGTGGTAACGACACTTATGTATTTAATCTTGGCGATGGTCAAGACATTATAGTCAACTACGACCCTAACCGTAGCGAAGACA
>Ga0209599_10000807_pt1 | contig 17714 bp, 31 predicted proteins | sample Shrwel_input2_FT_FD_187534 | JGI IMG/M metagenome (GOLD analysis project Ga0209599, IMG submission 187534) | Subsurface microbial communities from deep shales in Ohio, USA - Utica-3 well 1 S input2 FT (SPAdes) (version 2) ... | reverse complement strand
TGTACACTCAGTCAGATTGGAGCTGGTTTTGGCGGCTTTCCGATACACGAGCCTATTGCGAAAGAGCATTTGGAGCCGTGGGAGCTTTGGCTCGCGAGAGGGGTGTTAGGTTGTCTTTTCACCCTGGCCAGTTTACTGTTTTGGCAAGTGAGTCAGACGATATTGTAAATCGTAGTATAGAGGAATTAGAATATCATGCTGACATGGCACGTTGGATGGGTTATGGACAAACCTTTCAGGACTTTAAAATCAATGTACACATATCGGGTAGACGAGGCCCCCAAGGTATCAAAGCAGTTATCCCAAGACTCAGCCCCGAAGCAAGAAACTGCATCACAATCGAGAACGACGAAATATCGTGGGGCATTGACTCAAGCCTTGAGCTCGTCGACGATCTCGCTTTGGTGTTAGACATACACCACCATTGGATACACACAGGAGAATATATTAAAAATGATGATGACCGTATTAAAAAGATTATTGATAGTTGGCGTGGCGCTCGCCCTGTTATACATTACTCCGTCAGTCGTGAAGACTTACTTGTCGGCCATTCCGGATCACAGCGTCCCACTCTTAGTACGTTGATGGAAAGTGGCTACAAAAAGGGAAAGCTCAGAGCACATTCTGATTTCTACTGGAATACAGCAGTAAATGAATGGGCTTTGAGCTTCCTGGATCAATTCGACATCATGGCCGAATCAAAAGCTAAGAATTTAGCCAGCTTTGCATTACACAAGCAGGCTAAAGAATTAAACCTTCTTTGATCTAACTACAGAGCGAGCAGCTGGCTTTTTAACAGCAGCCTTCTTAGCAGGGGCTGCTTTTTTAACGGCTGGCTTAGCTACAACTTCTGCTTTAGGAGCACGTGGTTTACGTGGCTTCTTGGCAGGAGCTTCTGCTACTACAGCTTCCGGTACAACTGCATTTTCTGCTACTACTACTGTAGCGGCAACAACTGCAGGTGCTAGTTCAACCGTAGCTTCTACAATCTTAGGTGCCTCAACTTCGACTGGGGCCGGAGCAGGTGGCTTGCCTACAAAAAACTCTTTGATTGCTTTAAACATTTTAAAATTCCTTTAAATTAAAGTATACTTTATTTAACCTCTATAAATACCAGTGGGGAAAATAATATGCCTAAAAATAATGAACTTGTAGTTGAAGAGATACCCGAAGACGATGACGACGATTTTGATGATACAGACTATGGTTTTATCATAGATGCAAACGGTGATTTAAAAACTATGATGCTTCCGGAAGAACTAATGGACAATCCTCCTAGTTCTATTAAAAAAATACTAAAAATATTTGGTATTAAAGATATACATCAGTTTGAAACAAGAACCCTGCACTAAACAAGACTAGCATTTTAGGTAAATACCGTATAAGGTAAATTCCTAAAATATGCCCACTTTAATCTCAACCCAAACGATTGGACTTTCTGTTTTAAATATTAATCAGACGGTTACACCATTTGCCCCAATTACTGCTACAGGTGGCACACCACCAATATTGTATTCAATTACACCCGGCATATCTACTGGATTAAATTTTAGCACATCTACTGGTGTGATATCTGGGACCCCTACGGTATTAAGTGACAGGATTAATTACGAAATAACTGTATCAGATTCTGGATTAGGGCTTGATCTACAAACTAGGACTGTCGAATATGCTATTTTAGTAATTAATGAATTAATTACATCATTAGATATACCAGAAAAAACATTAACTGCTACTATTCCAGTTGTCCTGTTTATACCAGTTAGTGCATCCGGGGGCTACGGGGCAAAAACATGGAGCATCTATCCAGCATTACCGCAGGGGCTTCAATATAATAATTCAACCGGGTCTATATCCGGCACAGCAAGATTGGGAAATACCACTACTAATTATTCCGTTACAATTTATGATCAAGCAACCCTAGACCCCGATAGTGTTGATTCACAACAAAACTTCAACTTAACTGTTTTGCCTTTTAAAGGTTTAGATGTACCCCAGCCCTGGGAAACTACTGGGACTATAGGTACATTAGTGCCAGGAGAAATCAGCGAATTGTATGTCAAAGGTAGGTTTTCTACATCTACTGTATACACCAATTATTCAATAGTTAGCGGGTCTTTACCAAGTGGACTGACTTTAAATAGAGATGGAACTATTGAAGGACAAGTTGATGTTAATATAGGAGTTACTACTGCTACTTCTACCAGTAGTTTTACAGTAGCAATCAATGACACCAATAATAATAATATATTAAATGGTGAATTTTCGATAACTGTTAAGCAAACTGACAATACACTTTACACAAAAATTTATTGTAAACCATTTTTAAAACAAAGTAAGAGAAATGAATTTTTAAATTTTGTTAGAAATGAACAAATCTTTGTACCTAACTTAATATATAGACCATTTGATTCCAATTTTGGCAAACAAGAAGAAATAAGACTTGTTATCGATTTTGGAGTTAAACGAGAAGCACTAATTGACTATGTTTTATATAGCATGTTGAAAAACTTTTATAGAAGAAAAGTTTCATTAGGTGGACTTAAAACAGCAGTAGCAAAGAACAGTGACGGCAGTGTAAGACACGAAATAATCTATATAGATATCATAGATAAACATGTTAACTCTGATAAAATTAGTGTACCTACTGAAATAACATTTAACGGGACTGTATATTATCCTCCAAGTATTCTAAACATGAGAACAAGATTTGCTGAAAATACATCTCTTACCACAGTAAGAAATCCTAGTTTTACAAATACTACTCAGGAAGGAGAATCAGTAAAATCGGGATATATATCTTTTGTTCCTTTATGTTTTACATTACCTGGAAAAAGTGCAACAATAGTTAGAAAAATAAACGAAAGTGAGTTTAAATTTAATACATTTGACTTCGAAATGGACCGGTTAATAGTGGAAAATAGTCTAAGAGAGGTTGGGACTAAATATCTATTACTGAACAGGAGTTCAAGACTTGCATAAGGTAAAACCGCTAAATAGTGTAAGCTAAAAATAAACATGACCACACCTCGTCCTAATCTCGTAAATTTACCGCATTTAACAACGCCTAGCGAAGCAGAGACCCTTATCGTTGTTCAAGATTCGGATGTAAATCAGTATCTTACTGTTCCTGAAGCAAGAGCATTATTAAGTCTAACTGTTGGTTATTCTGGATCAAGAGGACAAATTGGTTTTGTAGGTAGTACCGGCTATACAGGTAGTCAAGGTTTAGTAGGATACACAGGTAGCACAGGAACTCAAGGTATTACTGGATACACAGGTAGCACCGGAACAGCAGCCACGGTCGCTGTTGGATTAGTAACTATTTCTACGTCAACTGCATCAGTAACCAATGTTGGATCTCCCTGGGCTGCTATATTTGATTTTGTATTGCAAAGAGGCCCAATAGGATACACAGGTAGCACAGGAACTCAAGGTCTTACTGGATACACAGGTAGCACAGGAACTCAAGGTGATCTTGGATACACAGGTAGCGTAGGGCCTGCCCTAACAACTGCAACTGATATTGCAGGTGGCGCTGCTGGATCAATTCCTATCCAGATTGCTACAAGTCAAACTGGCTTTATTCCAATTGGTTCAAACGGTCAACTATTATCCGTAGTAGGCGGAACGGCGGCATGGGCATCTACCACAAGTCTACGGGTAGCATTTGCAAACTTCAGTGATAATGAGTATATTAGCCAGTTAACTACTGGATCAGGTGTGCGATATCTAACCATGGTTAGTGGTGCACCGGGATATGCTGGGTTAGGAGCAATAGTAGATTTGGCCTACGATACTGCTAACAACAGATTAATTGCAGGTGAATTAGATCTTAATAATACCACGGTAGCAACAAGTACGGATACAGGAGCATTAACTGTAGTCGGTGGTGTTGGCATCGGTGGTGATTTATATGTTGGCGGAACTTTAAATGTTGCGTATGTTAGTACTGCTACAAACTTAAAAGGTGGCACTGCTGGCCAAGTTCCTTATCAGTTTGCCGCAAACGTTACTCAATTCTTCGGACCCGGTACTGCTGGAAATGTTTTAGTCAGCAACGGAACAATTGCGCCTACTTATAACAATACACTAACACTTGCAGGAACAACTCCTGCAACATCTACTCTAACGGGTGCATTAGTAGTGTCTGGTGGTGTTGGTATAGGTGGCAATTTATATGTAGGTGGCGAGATTGTTGCCGATAAATTAACAATTCAATATACTACTGTCACAACAACATTAGTAACCACCGATGATATCATTAGAACTTACAATTCAACTAATGCTACTTCAACTACTACAGGCGCTTTGCAAGTAGTTGGCGGTGCTGGAATTGGTGGTGACTTATGGGTTGGCGGAACAATATATACATTAAGTGCTGTTGTCGGTACTGCTATTAATGTTGCCGGTGGTTCAACTGGAACTGTTTTGTTCCAAAGTGCATCAACTACTACATCATTTACCAATGCCGGAAATGACAATGATATTTTAGTAAGTAGAGGAGCCAATGCATTAGGTCCTAGATTTGTAAGCACTACTAGTATTTTTGTAGGGTATGCTAATACTGCTCTTAACGTTGTATCATCATTGGCTTCTAATACAGCCACCAACCTTGCAGGCGGCACAGTAAATCAGGTTCCGTATCAGTCCGGTTCGGGTAGTACTAATTTCTTTGGACCAGGAACAACTGGACAACTATTAATAAGTAACGGAACTACACCCGGTGGTCCTTTATTTGTAAACACTAATACATTTGTAGTAGGTTATGCTAATACTGCATTAAGTGTTGCTAGTGCTACATCATCAACATTTGCTACATCATCAACATTTGCTAATACTGCAACTGACATTGCAGGTGGAACAGCTGGTCAATTGTTATATCAAATTGCAACAGGTGATACAGGATTTGCAGGGCCAGGAGTTGCTGGAAACGTATTAGTTAGTAACGGGTCTTCAATTCCTACATACAATAGCACGTTAACTTTAACAAGCCTTACTTCCGCAACATCAACTCAAACTGGAGCATTCCAAGTCAGGGGTGGGGCAGGTATTGGCGGAGACGTATATGTAGGAGGCAACATATACGGTCTACAGGAAATATGGGCATACTACGGTAGTCCTTCGGACATTAGATTAAAAACTAATATTACAGCTATCGATAACGGTTTAGCAAAAGTATTAACATTATCCGGTGTTACCTATGACTGGAATGACTTAGCCACTAATAAAAATAACGGTTTAAGAGAATCTGGAGTTATTGCTCAAGAAATACAAAAAGTATTACCAGAAGCAGTTATTGAGAAAGATGACGGATTCTTAACTGTTAAGTACGATAGAATTATTCCTTTGTTAATTGAAGCTATTAAAGAATTGTCAGCCGAAGTTGAAGCGCTGAAAAAGAAAATTCAGTAAATAATAAAAAATATCGGAGTTAATAGTGTCTAGTACAGTTACCAATTTTAGCAATCAAATCAATGTAAATTTTCCTGTTGCAGGAGAAGACAATGATTCGCAAGGGTTTCGCAGTAATTTTTCAAGAATTCAAAATGCGTTTCTTTCAGCATCTAAAGAACTTACAGAGTTACAAATTAATTCTGTAAGTTTAGGCGCTCAAAACGATTTTAGTAACAATGTTATTAAACGTGCTGCATTACAAGGTGGTTCTGAAGTTGTTAATACAATCCCCGGAACTAATCCCGGAACTACTAGTTCTATCACAGTTAACTATGCAGAAGGTAGCTATCAACAATACTCTGTTGATCCAGCGGCTTATGTATTCACTGTTGATAATTGGCCGCCTAGTGGAAAACTAGGAACAATTAGACTAGAAATTACTCCAACTACTACTGCTACTACAAGTATCGGTTTTGGTGCCTTAACAACATTTTTAGATAATACTATTTCAAGTTCCACTGTAGCATACTCTCAAGCATCTCCAATTGTTTGGGAATTGTTTAGCCCAGATAGCGGTGCAACAGTATTAGCCTGGCAAGTAAAGTAAATGTTTAATCCGCTGCTTCCAGATTTAACAGCAATTAAAAACGAAGACTTAGACAATAAGATTACTGAGCTAATGCAGAAGTATTTTATTGCCGCACGTAGCGGAATGGGCGGAGTATGCGAACAAATTAATGTCATACTCGAAGCCTACAAAGATGAGCAAAGGCGTAGGCATGCTCAAAGCAGCCAAAAATTAATTAACCAAAACAAACATTTAGACGATTATATCAATCGAGACTCTTGACATCTTAGTCACTTACCTGTAAAATGTAAGTATGGAAATCAACGATTACGGCGCCGTGTTTTTAACTCCAGAGGAGTTATTTGAAAACATATACACAAATAAAATTAAGAATTTTAAGAACATCTACTTGGATGAAAAAACAGTAGACAGATTCAATGCCGCAAAGAATACCAATAAAGACAACTTTGATTTTTTGTCAACTTACACAGATCCAGAATTAAGCGTTGAAGAGTTTGATTTAGTAAACCAAGTTGATTGGTTTATGCCTGATGAATACAAAACATTAGACATAGAAGCCTTTTTAGTTAATCAATGTCCAAAAGAAAACTACGAACGATTAATTGAAGAAATAGAACTGTTCCGCCAACATAATATGACGGACTTGTTAAGATACCTTAAATACTTAGTAGATACTATGCGTGAACACAAGATAGTATGGGGTGTAGGTAGGGGCAGTAGTGTTGCCAGCTATTGTTTATACCTTATAGGTGTTCACAAAATTGACAGTATTAAATATAATTTGGATATCAAAGAATTCCTAAAATAAGGAGAATAAAATGGTTAGATCAATGCAAGGTAAAGAAGTGGACATGGACAAGCTAATTAGACAGCATGAATTAATGCCTGCTGTTGGCAATGTCCGTGTTAATGCACGTGGTGATGAATTAGGTGCCGGAGGGCAGATTGTTCGCAAACGTGAAGACATTGTTGCAGAATACTACGAAAGTAATCCCAAAGCTAAAAAAGAAGTTCAACCAGTTAAAACAAAAGTAGAAGCCAAAGTTGACCAGAAGAGTGAAGAGCAATCTACAACAAAGAGGACTAAATGAAAGTATTAGGAAAAATTGTTCCGCTACGGAATAATGTATTAGTTTGTGACATGGAGTTTGGTATGCAAAAAACCGCATCAGGTATTTTGCTACATTCCGATAACGGTAAATCATCTGGAGTGAAACCTAGATGGGGTCGTGTTTGGGCAGTGGGTCCAGAACAGAGCGAAGTCAAAGTAGGTGAATGGATTTTGATTGAACATGGACGCTGGACTAGAACAATTGAACACGAACAAGAAGATGGTACATTAGTCGAACTTCGAATGGTAGAACTCAAAGCAATTCTATTAGCATCAGATGAACTACCGGACGATGTTGATGTTAGGACAGCAATTGGTGCTGGTTCAAATATGAACTTTAATATTCCAGGAATGTGATTAATTAATACACCAAAGGGCCTTGACAGGCCCTTTTTTTGTCTGTATAATATATGTATGGGATTCAAAAAGTCATGGGATGTCGGAGACATCGTTAAACAAATTAATTGTGCTAGATACGAATGTATCAGTCCGTATAACGACGGATATACAGGCTTCTATACTAAACAAGATTTATATAGAATAAAATGGATACTAGACGATGCGCTAAAGGACTGTCCAACATTTGCCGGAGAAGAAGAATGGCTTCGAGAACAAGAAAAGAAAAAAGTTATAAGGATATTATCGAATGATATTTAATCGTATTAAGGATCTTAAAGATCAAGGTAAAAAAATTGGTATTACATTTAGTACCTTTGATTTACTTCATGCAGGTCATATTGCTATGTTATCAGAGGCAAAAAATCATTGCGACTATTTAATCTGTGGATTACAAACTGATCCAACTATTGATCGTCCAGATACTAAAAATAAACCTGTTCAAAGTATTGTCGAACGTCAACTAACATTAGGTGCTTGCCGATTTGTTGATGAAATTGTTGTCTATAGCACTGAGCAAGATTTGATTGATTTAATATTGACATTACCTATAGATGTACGTATACTAGGTGAAGAATATAATGATACAAACTTTACCGGTCGTAGTGAGGGTGCAGGTAGACAAATTGAACACATTTTCAATAAACGAGATCATTCATTTAGTAGTAGCAGCCTACGTAAACGTGTAGCAGAATCAGAAAGGAATAAACAATGAAAAATTTTACAGTTAAAGAAAACGCCGCATTTAGACTCCGTGTTAAGTCTTGGAAATGCTTGACTCCGTCAGATTTGAACTCTATTGAGTTTATTCAAGAAAGCCTAAAAGACGGTGATGTTATCGATACATCAACATATAACTTCTTCATGACTGATGAAGAATTAAAAACGTTGGCTCAAGGTCTTGTAGCATGAGATGGCTTAGAATAAAAATTCGTAGATGGCTTAACGATCATGAATCTATGGACGATGCGTTTGTTAATTCCAAACGTGGCAGAAATTCAATTGTCAGTGCTAGAGACAGTCACGAATTAGACGGTGAACCTATTCGCTTTAACATCTTTAGGGCTAATGGCGGTACCGTGGTACAAACTCATATGTATGATAGGCAAAAGGACCGTAGTTTTCAACAATTACATATTGTCGGCCATGATCAAGACCTCGGCGAAAGTTTGAGTAAAATTGTTACCATGGAGAGTCTACGTGGATAAATGTGCTGTATGTCGAAAAGAAATTACAGAGCTGTGTGATTGGAATCAAGGCCGTTGTCCACACAGGAAACCTATGATAGAAATTCAACCAAAAGATACCAGCAAGGGGCATTTTTATGTCAGCCTTGTAAAGAGTGCATTACGAGTAGTTGCCGGTGGCAATCTAGTAATAGGCAACTTGTTTTGGGCAGGAACGTTTTTAATCCTAGCAGAAGTGTTAGGCGTTGTTGAGGAACTAGTATAATGAAAACTATTTTTAAATATACGTTATCTATTACAGATACACAAGTCTTAAAAATGCCAAAAGGAGCGGATCCTTTTACAGCACAATTTCAAGGTGATGTTCTCTGTGTTTGGGCCGCTGTAGAAACTGATGCAGAACTTGAAGATCGAGAATTTAGAATTTTTGGAACAGGTGCCCCGTTAGAACTAGCAGGTGTTTTTAGATTCCTTAACACAGTGCAACAAGGTCCCCTTGTTTGGCACATCTTTACAAAGGTACCGGTATAATGCCAACAGTATATACAGAAGTTGAAGTTGACGTCGATCTTACAGACTTCGACACTGATGACCTAATTGAAGAATTAGAAAGTCGAGGTAGGGGATTCGAAATCGACTCTATTACCCCTACTGAACTTGTAACTAAAATTTGGGAAAAACGCCGTCTAGGAAAAGACTATCAACAAGAACTAGATGAATTAATTTACGTAGCAATTGGAAAAATTGTATGAAAGAACTATGGGTAGAGAAGTATCGTCCTAAGCATATTAAAGACTACGTCTTTAAAGACAGTGACCAAAAGTCGCAGGTGCAGTCTTGGGTCAAGGAAGGCAGCATCCCACATTTGCTGTTCAGTGGTAGTGCAGGTATCGGCAAGACTACATTGGCAAAAGTTTTGTTAAATGAACTAGGCATTGAAGACTACGATGTATTAGAAATTAATGCGTCACGTGAAAATAACGTTGATACAGTTCGTGACAAGATCATTAACTTTGTACAAATGATTCCATTTGGTCCTTTTAAGGTTGTTCTATTAGATGAAGCAGATTATCTCACACCCAACGCACAAGCTGTCCTTCGTGGAGTTATGGAGACCTACAGTAACCATAGTAGGTTTATTCTTACTTGCAATTACCCAAATAGAATTATTCCTGCTTTGCATAGTCGTTGCCAAGGCTTTCACGTTGAGAAAACCGACCAAACAGAATTCACTGCTCGGGTCGCTACAATTTTAGTTGAAGAAAATATCGACTTTGATCTCGATACGTTAGATACCTATGTTAAGGCAACTTACCCAGATCTGCGTAAATGTATCAATACCGTACAACAAAACGTTAAAGAAACTAAACTAGAAGCACCTAAATCTATTGAAGGTGCCAGCGATTATAAAATTGAAATGGTTGAGTTGTTTAAGCGAGGCAAAATTACAGAAGCACGTAAATTAGTCTGCGGTAAGGCTCGTCCAGAAGAGATGGAAGAAATCTATCGTTGGTTGTATGACAACTTAGACTTAATCGCAAAAAGTGATGAGGGTAAAGATCAAGCCGTTGTTCTTATCAAACAAGGTCTAGTCGATCATACTATCTGTGCTGACAGTGAAATTAATTTAGCGGCAACGTTGATTAAATTAGCAAGACTACAATAAAAACAGAGTGAGCAGTAGGGGGCAGGTTGATCGGGCCTGCTCACTCTATTACGATTTACTGCTCCTCGTTATAAATTTTCAAAATTTCTTTAACTACAGGGTGTCGTTCGACATCTTTAGTCTCGAATCTCGCTAGGGCTATCATACGATAATCACCTCCTTGGCCGTATAATGAGCAAAAATCTAGCAAACCGTTTTCACGTGGACGGTCAGCCTGGTTCAAGTCTCCTGTAACTACCATACGGCTATTATCGCCGATACGTGTTAATAACATCTTCATCTGTGACGGTGTGGTGTTTTGCATTTCGTCTGCAATAACAAAAGCATTTTTAAAAGTTCGTCCACGCATATAAGCCAACGGACTAATTTCAATTACGCCATCTTCAAGCATACTTGCAATTTCTCTAGGATGGTAATACTCTTCAAATACATCGAAGATTGGACGAGTCCATGGGGCCATCTTAGCATTAAGATCTCCCGGTAAGAACCCATGTTCTTCATCGACGCTAACTGCTGGCCTGGTTACAATGATTTTATTAATCACCCCCTCTTTAAGCTGTTTAATGGCCATCTGCACCGCAAGCATAGTTTTACCCGTACCCGCAGGTCCGATAGCAAAAACAATGTATTTCTTGGGATTTTTTAGCAGTTCTAGATAAGTCTCTTGACTAAGATTTCGCGGAATTATATTAACTTCACGATTCCGTTTCAAGTACGGCTTAATTTGAATTAAGTTATTACTAACTTCTTTTTGTAGTCGGGGATCCATGTTGAAGTCCCTTTCTTTTCTTTTGGTTCTAGGCAATTTTACCTCCTGATCATAAATGATCAACCTGCATGGTATTTAAAAAGAAATTTAAAAACGCCACTAAAATGCCCCAAAAACGAACCCCACGGTTAGCAGGTAAGTCAGTGCAGGAATGTATAAATATTTGATAAAGAGAAAGCCTATGCACGACATAATTGACGTTATTAAAAACCTACAAACTCTCAGCGAGAATAATAGTGCTTTTAGAGTCTTAAAAGACTTTGAAAGAGTTCTTGACGAGTTAGATATCTATGTCTTTAAGAACTGGGAAGATGGTGAAATCATCGCCGGTCCTGAAGTTAATAGATATGATGTAACCTGCAAATTGATGTGGGACCGTAATAACATGCCCGATCCAGAAGGCGGCAAACGTCTTGCAGATTATGGTTGTCAAGTTGTATTTGCCAAGGAAGAAATTCTAATTCCTCGTAAGATTAAAGAGCCGGGCGATTTCCGTCCCGGAACTAAAAAGGGTAAAATTGATGCCCATCCTATCTGGACTGTAAAACTTACCATGCCTAAAAAGCTAATGCAAGATGTCCACACAGGCAAAGAAAATCAAGAACATAACAAAATGGCAGAGTTAATGAAATACAGCAAACAAGATGTAGAAGCAAGCTCAGCAGCTCAGGAGGCACCCGCAGATGCAGAACCAGCAGCTTAATGAAGGTCTTAGATCAGGCGATCTAAGAAACTACGTATCAGAAGTTTTTACAGTAGACAGATACAGTAGTAAGATGGGCGAAGATCAAGACATAGTTGTCTTAGGTTTCCGCGTTCGTGAAAAAAATCCCGCAATTGATATGATGGAGTTTATTGAGAAAGGTTATCCTTTTATTCTCGATGCTGACATTAGTGCAGGAGAAGAAAATGACGGACAATATCAAGTGTTTGTTGAGATTGAAAGAACTCCGGGACTAACAGAACAGTTAAAAGATCTACTAGGTGGTATTGGTCAATTATGCGATTGCCGTAGCTGGAGATTTAGATATCAAAAGGCTCCGGAAAGTGTAGAATTTAATGAAGACTCCGTTGTTAAAAATATTCCGTTAACCAAGGAAGATTATCAATTGAAAGTAGTTGCTATTAAAGAACATGACGTTAAAGAATTCTTTGATCAAGGTGCCACAGATGTTGAGCTAGATGAAAACAACATGTTAACATTTAAACGTTCATACGCCGGAGACATTCAAGCTAAATTTATTGCCATAGGTGACTATGATGTTGTTAAAGACACTGTGCCAGGCAAACTAAGTTTAGACGAAGCCAGTCAAAGCCAGATGTTTTTCTTAAACAAATATTTGGGCAACTACGATATCAATAAAATTGGTAATAAATTTTTAATTAGAAACGGATCAAAGGCCATAGTCATTGAAAAGGATCGCTGGTAATTATGTCACAAATAATTTGGATGTTAAGTCTTATACCTGATTGGTTTTGGACTTTGGTGTTAATATCTGGTATTGTAGGAACCCTAGCAACATGGGTTTTAAAATTTATTCCGTTTGTTTCTAACTATAGATTGCCTATTCAGGTAGCTTCAATCATTGCACTAGTAGTAGGCGTATATTTCCAAGGTGTTATTGCCAATGAAGCTAAATGGCAAGACAAGATCGCAGATCTGCAGAAACAAATTGTTGAAGCAGAAACTAAGTCTAAAGAAACAAACGTAGTGGTTCAAGAAAAGATTGTTACAAAGACTAAAATAATCAAAGAAAAAGGCAAAGACATTATTAACTATGTTGATAGAGAAGTTGTTAAGAAAGAAGAAATTATCAAATACATAGAGCAGTGTCCTGTTCCTAAAGAAATAATTGATCTGCATAATCAAGCAACTGATTTAAACAAAGCAGCGGAAGGTAAGAAATGAAATACCTTGCTCTAATCATAACTGCACTATTAGTAGGATGCTCAACTCCTGTGCCAATCAAGCCAGTGTTTCCAGAAGTACCTCAGGTATTAAAAGAGAAATGCGAAAGTCTTAAAAAGATTGAAGGCGACAAGGTAGCTATAACAGAGATGTTAAAAGTTGTAATTCATAACTACACATTATACCACGAGTGTTCAACTAAAGTCGACGGCTGGCAAGAATGGTACGATTCGCAAAAGAAAATATACGAAAGCATCAAATGAAAATTGCATTAATTATTGCATCAGTTTTATTGGTAGGATGTGCTACTAATCCAGAAGTACAAAAATCAATATCTAAAGATCAAACCATGGATAAGATGGCCAAGGCAGCATTGATAAATGAAATGCTTACTAGCCCCGATCCGCATGTAAGAGCTAAAGGTGCAGCCATTGCAGAAAAGTTCTTAATTGAACCAAAGAAAAATATATTCGGATTTTAAAAAGAGGAACCAATGTCAAATTTTATTTTAACAAGAGAGCAACTAGCTCAATTGCTACCAGGCAATCCATATTTAGATAACTGGTATCATGCACTAGAGCAAGCATTGCCTGATTATGATATCAATACTCCACAACGTGTTGCGGCTTTTATCGCGCAATGTGCTCATGAGAGTGGAGGTTTTAGAGCATTGAAGGAAAACTTAAACTACAAGGCTGCTACGCTACGTAAGATTTTTCCTAAATATTTCCCCGACGATGCTACTGCTAATCACTATGCTAGTTTGCCTAATAAGCAAGAAGCTATTGCTAATCGTGTTTACGGTGGACGTATGGGCAATGGTCCAGAAGCCAGCGGTGATGGATTCCGCTATTGTGGACGTGGACTAATTCAATTAACAGGCAAAAGCAACTATCAAAACTTTGCCGACAGTATCGAAACACCTGTTGAAGATATTCCAGAATATCTAGCAACATTTGAAGGGGCTGTACAATCAGCTTGTTGGTTCTGGGAAGCCAACAATTTAAATCAATGGGCAGACAAAGGTGACATCCTAACATTAACCAAACGCATTAATGGTGGTACAATTGGATTAGACGATCGTATCAAGCATTACGAACACGCATTACACGTAGTAGGCGCACACTGATGAAACACCTTTTATTAGTAGCAGTTATAGCACTTAGTGGATGTTCTACTATTAAAGAATACTGGCCCCGTCCTCACGATCCAGTTATGTTCAATCAACTCGTAGCAGTTGACCTTGCTGTAGAAAAACAGAATTGCGAAAAACCAACATGGACAGAATTACATCCTATTACAGAACAATTAGCAAAATACAGTGAATGGAGACATGATCCTCAGGCTACTAATCTAAGAGGATTAGAAAAGCATGTAGAACGTATGAGCAAAGGTGGTTCAAAAACTTTCTGTGAAATAGGAAAGAAGACTGCCAAACAAAGAATTGACGCAGCCAAGTCTGCATGGGAAGGAAGATAATGCATCCACTAGAACAAGAAATTCAAAACATCTCTGAACAATGTCAAGCAGGCAACATTAGTTTAGATGAGAGAAATTATCTATTACAAGAAATAAGAGATATTCGTGCCGCACAAGAGTGTGCAGGTAACGAAGTAGCATTTAGATATATAGTGCAGGCATGTAATATTGCAATGGCTGTAGTTTAACAAGGAGCAAAATAAATGTCAGTAGTTGATTCAGTATTAAAGTTAATAAACAAAACACCAAAAGATCCAGATGCGCCTAAGCCGCCAGTTGGATCACGTTCAGAGCGTGAAGCAAAATTAAAAGACAAAGCAGGTATGGTAATTAGCGTATTTGCTCTATTACTAGCAGTTAATGCATGGTATGGTGGCAAGTTAAGTTCAACAGTGCTTAACAATACACTAGGTGCTAATAACACATGGGCACAGTATCAAGCCAAAGCAGGTCGTGGCGTTACCTACGAAATTGCCGCAAAGACCACTGCTGATCCAAAACTAAAAGCAGAATTCCAAGCTGAGAAAGAGCGTATGGATTCTGACAAGAAAGAAATTGCTGAAAAGGCAAGAGCTATGGAAGCAGTTCGTGAAGAAGCTAAAAAGTCTAGCCCATGGATTGGATATGCATCAACTGCATATCAGTTAGCCATTGTTGTGCTATCAGCAAGTATTCTTGCAGTTAGTATGGGGATGTTCTGGGGCAGTTTTATAGTAGCCGGAGTTGGTATAGCACTAAGTCTAAACGGCTTATTCCTTTGGTTCTAAAAAATGAAAACAGAACTACTATTAGAATTTGCAAAAATATCTGCAACTACTTACGACAATCCCGATGTGTCAACTGCAAAGTTTAAAGCACTAGGTTATAAAATTGTCAAGTTTTTTGACATTGATGGGGCTCAGGCCTACCTGTTAACCAATGGTACAATTACTGTGTTGTCATTTAGAGGCACAGAAGTAACTGAAAAGTCAGATGTGTTAGCAGACCTAAAGTCTGGTAAGAATCTAGAAGCCTGTGGTGGCAAGGTGCATGTGGGCTTTAAAGGTGAGATCAACAAGCTATGGCCTAGCATTTCCGCAACACTTGCAGATAATCCAGGCAACCTATACGTAACTGGACACAGTCTTGGTGCGGCAATGGCGACCATCGCAGCCAGTCGCATACAAGATCGTGTAACTGCATTGATAACATTTGGAAGTCCTAGAGTTGGTAACACTGAGTTTGTTAAGAGTTTGGCTGTTGATCATTATAGGGTGCAGAACAACTGTGATGACGTAACTAAAGTTCCATTTAGACTTATGGGATTTGATCATCACGGCACACACAAGTATATGAATTTCTATGGAGAGTTCAGAGACCTAACGCCGTGGCAACGAGTAAAAGATATGGCACGTAGCAGATTGCGAGCAAGAGCAAAAGGACAAAAGTTTATCGGAGTGTTTGATCACTTAATGGCAAACTATATTGCTAAATTAGAAAAGCAATAAATTTAAAAATCACTAAACACTAGGAGCAAAAATGACAACAGAAGTAAAAAGCGCAAGCGAAACAAAAAAAGAAGATTGGATGAACAGTAAGTGGCGTCCAATGATGGGCTGGATGTATATGCTTGTCTGTACCATGGACATGGTTGTATTTCCGGTCCTATGGAGTTTATTACAAACTACTACAGGCACACAAATTACACAATGGAATCCTCTAACACTTCAAGGTGCTGGTTTATTCCATATTGCTATGGGTGCAGTTTTAGGTATTGCGGCATTTGGTCGTACACAAGAAAAACTAGGAGGAGCTAACAATGGCGGACTACAAACAACAGGAACAGGATCTACGGGCGGGTCTTCAGCATTTGGCCAACCTTCGTCAGGAGGCTTCGGCAACTCCGGTGGCTTTGGTTCACCAGCACCGAGCAGCTTTGGTGGCGGTTCAGGATTTGGAGCGCCAACGTCTGGGCCAGTTAACCCAGCACCAAGTTGGGGAACAACTCCAGTCTCAACAGCCCCAGCAGTCGTAACAGGATTCGGAGGCAAGCCTGCTCCGGCTCCTGCTTTCCAACCAGAAATTTAAAAGGAAAATAAAATGAAAAACGTTATATTTGTTGCAGGATTATGTTTAACACTGTCTATGCCAGCAGTTGCTGGAGGCGAAATGAAAGAAGTTTGTAAAGACAAATTAGACAAAGCTGGAAAGGTTGTCAACGGTAAAGATGGCAAACCTGTCCAAGAATGTAAGAAAATTAAAGTACATAAAAAGCTAGAAGGCACGGAAGTTCCACCAGCGAAGAAATAATTTCTTGACATTTACCAAAAGGTATAGTATAATTTACTATACCTTTTTTCAATTATGACAGACTATTATCAAACATTGGGCGTAAATAGAGACGCCAACCAAGACGAAATTAAACAGGCATTTCGAAGAATGGCAGCACAACACCATCCAGATAGAGGTGGAGATACCGCGGCTTTTCAGGAAGTTCAGGCTGCTTATGCCACATTAAGTGATCCGGAAAAGAGAACTCAATACGATAATCCTCAGCCACAATTCGGGGGAGGTGGATTCCATTTCAATGGAGGAATGCCTCCGGGATTTGAAGATTTCTTTGCACAGGCATTCGGTCACGGTGGCAATCCATTCTTTGGTCAAGGATTTAGACAACCTCAAAGAAATAGAAATTTAAATCTACAAACTACTATTACACTAGAAGAAGCCTACCTCGGTAAGAACTTAATGGCTAATGTAGGATTACCTAGTGGACTTGAACAAGTGTTAGAAGTTAAGATTCCGCCAGGAGTGAGAGATGGCACAGTATTGCGCCTTGCAGGTATGGGTGATGACACATATAACAATGTTCCAAGAGGAGATATACATTTAACCATTAACATTCAACCACATCATATCTATCAAAGACAAGGTGATGACCTGTTAAGAACATTGACTGTTAGTTGCTTTGATGCTATACTAGGTAAGACAGTCAAGTTTGACACATTAGACGGAAAGACCTTAGAAGTTAATGTTGCTCCAGGAACACAGCATGGACAGACATTAGCAGTACAAGGATACGGTATGCCATATATGGCTGACCCAAGAATGAAAGGAAGACTTCTTTTAGAAATCAACATAACTATTCCAACTGATCTAAATCAACAACAAAAAGATCTTGTTAAACAATTAATTTCTTAAATATTAAAGAAGGAAAACTTAATGCTACAAC
>Ga0209599_10000806_pt1 | contig 17725 bp, 17 predicted proteins | sample Shrwel_input2_FT_FD_187534 | JGI IMG/M metagenome (GOLD analysis project Ga0209599, IMG submission 187534) | Subsurface microbial communities from deep shales in Ohio, USA - Utica-3 well 1 S input2 FT (SPAdes) (version 2) ... | reverse complement strand
TTATTACGCTTCATGGTTATTTTAGCTCAACAAATTTAATCATTTATATTTTATCCACAAATTTATTTGTTTTAATATCTTGTGATTTTTTTATATCCAGTTAACTTAAATAAATAATATTTTATTCTCAGACAATGCTGTAAAAAGTGATTGAAAATTATATGGCTCTACTTCCCAGATTGATTCACAAAAATTATAAGATCATCCTTTATGAATTCCCAATACTTACCTCTCAAACAAATGGGTTCAAAGTCCTCATCCGCAATACTAAAATTTGTGAAATTTTCTATTATCAAATCTTCATCGTGTGTATAAGGGTATCTTTGTTTGTGCAAGAATAACATTTCTCTGAACGTGAATTTCCCAATAAGCTCATGAATATCCCAAAAATCTTTTTTTCTACCTCCCCTTTGAATTACATCTAATTTCATAGCTACAATTTCTTCAATTGTAGCTAACCTAATTTCATCCACAGAAATGAAATCCTTTATAAAGTTATCTGTATAAAAAACATCTAATTTTACACTTTCATTTCTATTTTTTCCAATTTGATAAGATTTACCAAATGCTACAGGAACATCAGAAAAATATTCTACAAAGGGAAAATTATTATTCAAGTAGTTTTCAATTTTTTCAAAATCAATACTCCCATATTCTGCATCTGTAAAAAGATCGATATCTACTGAAATTCTGTGTCCTAATTGTAAACTTAATGAAGTACCTCCCACTAATCTAAATTCTGAAAAAACTTCTTCTTTCATTATTTTATGAAGTGTAGATTTGAGAATATTATTTACGGTATTATAGTATAACATTTTTTAGACCTTTGAAAGATTTATAGGCAAAGTAGAAGAACTGGAAAGTACTTGTTCTAATTTTTTTTTACCATAAAAACGAGTTATTTCTTTTCTTTCTTCTTCATTACCTCTTTCAAAAACTCTTTTTATTACCGCTTTATAATTTTTTTGCCAATCTATTTTTTGAAAATCGGTATCCCAAAAAAGAATTTTTCTAATGATTTCTAAATTTGGAGTTTCATGAATGAATTTACTTTTTTCTTTCTCAATATCAAAATAAGCTTGTAGCATTACCAAGTCTCCTTCATTTAAACTTAATTCTTTTTCAATTTTTAAAGCTAATGCTGTCGGCAAATTTCTTCTACCTTTTAATATAGCATTAAAAGTTTGAGGATGCTCACCAATAGAAATAGCAAAAGGTCTTTGTTTAAGTCCTCTTTTTGACAATTCCCTATCTAAAACAACTCCAGGGTGTATACCTTTATATTTATTTGCAAAAGAATTCATAACACAAATGTAAGCAAATTTGTTTACAAATTGAAATAGAAAATATTTCAAAATGAAATATCATTTATATTATTTTTGAAATACAAAATCAATATTCATGAGCTTATTAAAAATTGCGAGGTTGGAATTTATAAAAAAGCAAATTTGAAAGATGTGGTATTTTCTAACAGTATGGTAGAGAGTAGTTTTAGAATGATGAAAACGTATTATCTGAAACAAGGAATACCAGAAGACCAATTTATAGAAGAATTAAAATTTTCTATTGAAGATATTAACACGAGAAGACCACATTATGCACACTTGATTTATACACCAGACGAAATACATCAAAATCCTGAACTAAAACAAACTAAACCATTTTTACAGAAAATAAACCGAAATAGAATAGCAGAAAACAAAAACTATTCTTGTGTAAAATATTGCTCTTAATACAAGAAAAGGCAATGATTTTTAGAGAATTTAAAAAAGAAGAATTTCTATCTATTTTTTTGAGCTAAATATCTGTTCTAATTTTAGAAATTTTAGAAAGTACAGTAAAAAATACCGCTATACGAAATTTCGTATAGCGGTATTTAGATTTTATAGAAATTACAACTCTCTACAAAACGGTAATTTACCTATTAAAATGCCATTTTAAAAGCTAAAACTAAAATTGAAAGTTATTAGAGGTAGCCCGCTAACCTATTACAAGTTAGCGTTTTGCTTTATTTATCTGCTTATCAAATTAAGTACTTTGATCTACAATTTTAATCAAATACCATTTATACTTATCTATTGTAAAATAATACTCTACCAATACACCTGTATCTGAAATTTGTATCTCCACGATATAATTTTTAGAATTTATTTTTTTAATCTTTTTTAAAAATTTATTACTGTATAATTTAGAAAACTCCCATTGATTCTTATTCAATATTGAAACATTTGTTTTATTTTCATCAATATCATAAGAATATGTTTTTAATGGAAATTTAATTCTTTCCTCTTGAAAATTTTGATTTGAAGAAAATTTCTTAAAAAACAACTCAAAACTCTCAATCGAATTATTATTAACAGTTATTTCATTTTCTACTTTTTTTTGACAACTATATAAAAACGGAATAAAAAATAGAAGTAGAATTTTAATTCTATTTAAATTAATTTTGCTCATTATATTAATTTTGTTGTGGTAATGGAACTGGCTGTGGTATTATTACAGGTTGTGGTTTTGGGGGTAAAATTGGTCTAGGTATCGTAATAACAACTTCTTCAATGTCAATTGTTTTTATATTTTCCTCCTTATTTTTATTTTCATTCCCCTTTATCCAGTTTTGAGGATCTACAATATTACTTGATTTTTTGCCTTTACCTTCAGTAGGGTCATATGGTGTCCAAACACCATTTATTAGTTTATCTATAGAATAATGCAAATGCACCTCTCTTCCTCTTTCACTACCATTTGCACTACCTCCCATTTCACCAATAACATCAGATTCATTAACTTCTTGCCCTTCAGTGACATTTATTTTACTTAAATGTAAATATTTTGTTCTAAATGTTCCATCAGGTGATGTAACAATTACCATTCTGCCTTCTTGTCCCTTGGTATTGTTGTCTGCAACTGTAACTGTCCCATCGTGAGTTGTCAAAATAGAAGATCCAAAATCAGTGGCTCCACCTCCTTTATAATTAAAATCAAGTCCTTTATGATATTTACTCGCCCCTGTTATTCGTGCATTTCTTGGTCCAAACCAAGAATCTATTCTCCAAGTCCAATTCTTAAATTTTGCAAATAGAGGGATTGGACGCCTACCATCAATTTCCATAAAATAAATAGGATTGTCAAAGGCATACGTATATGGACTCCATCTGCGCATCTGCTCACTTAACGGATCCACCACACCCCATCTACCAATATCCGGCATATAAAATCTCGCGCCGTAGTCGTACATTCCTGTCTCTTGGAGTTCTTTGCCGTTGTACTTGTATTGGTAACTTTGGTTTCCTGCTGAACTGCTATTGTATCCCTCATGCTTCAACCCAAAAGAATAATAATTATTTTCTTCAAGAACATCTACGCTACCTGTGCTAGGATTTTTGTAATAACTTAACCTTACATTTCCTAAATGGTCAGTGTAGTTGTATACATATCCATATTGAGGATTAAAAAGATTGTTTTCTATATCTGTACTATAATAACCTTCGGCAGTTGGGAAAAACATTAATTTAGAACCTCTGTTTTCTGTATAACTGCTAAACGCTTGATATTGAAAACCATCAATATAGTCTGTAGTTTCGGTAGCTGTTCTTCCTCCTTGATTAATTATTCTTACTTTTTTTAATTTAGTTCCGTCTGCTCTGTAAGTGTAATTAACCTTTTCTGAGTTTGGTAATATAATTTCTGTAGGTAAATTTAAGAAATTATATTTAATAGAAGTCATTTTTTTATTATCATCTCTATTCATGTTTCCATTAGCATCATATCCATAATCATCTGTTGTATCATAACTATTAGAATCATCTGTAAATCCTGTAGGATTATAACTCCAATCCCAAACTTTTGTAAGCCTATTGCCTTCATAACTATAGCTTAATCCATCAATAAGTTGGGCATTTGTTCCTGATACTGGTTTTGAAAATCTTTGTAAACTATTGATATTTCCATTTAAATCATAGGTTAGATTTTCATTATAATAATCTTGGTCATTAGTAGTTCCTTTTGCAAAATATTTCGCACTTAATAATCTATTTAACGTATCATATTCATAAGAATAATTTCTAACTTTATCATCTGCATTGGAATGGTTGGTTTTCCAAGTTATCTCAGCAATGTTACCATTGTATTTTGCAGTTCCTCCTGTAAAATCAGGATTTAAAGTATTATAAAATATTCTGTAGTTAAACAATTTATTGGTTTGTAAAGAGCCATCTGCATTGGCATTAATCTGAGTCATCCAGCCTCTGATGTTGTACTGATAATCTACGGTTTGTAACGGTGTCGTTGCAGTAGCTAAACCGCCTACTTTCTTATTTTTTAACTGCCCTAGTTCATTGTATTCATTATTGGCAAGGAGCTCTTCAGGATTAGCATCTACTTGGTGATAGTGTTTTACCATTCTATTCTGACCATCATATTCGAATCTTTCTTTGATAATGATTTCTGTATCCGTGGATAACCTTTTATGATAGATGTAGCTCTCTTGTGGTACTCCCGCGAAGTCTAGTTTACTCTCTGTTTTGGTGTAACCTCCTAAATAGTTATAACTATGGCTACCTATGGCTCTGCCTTTTAAATCATAAAAACTATAACTCTTCGTCCAACTATCTGTATCTATATTCTTCACAAAACTGGCAACAGATAAAGATTTGAGGCTTCGCTGTTCTGTGGTTTGTGGTGTCATAGTCAAAAGAGTCTCACCCTGTATTGTCGTTGGAATAGTAGCTAAATCTGTTGGATATTGGTCATAATAATTTACACTTAATATCGTCATACTTCCTGTCGGAAAAGCCACCTTCGTGTAGTAAACGATTAAGCCATTTTGGCTAAACCCTGTACTATTTCTGCTTTCATTATTCGCTGAATTCATGGAATTCAGGGACTTCTGCATGGTTTCTCTGGTAGCGGTATTGGCAAAAAACCCTGTATAAACTACTCTTCCAAATTGATCATATTTAGTAAACAGCCATCCTCTCTTAGCAAAGTTATTGATCGTTCCTCGAAGCATTGCATCTTGAGTAAGCACCAAGCGGTCTTGTCTATCATAGACCATAAATTCCCAACCTTTACCCGGGAGTTTCTTCTCTACTAATCTATTTTGATTGTCATAACGGTATTGATAGCACAGCTCATCTAGATCTGACTGAAGAAGCGTAGCTTTTACACTGGCTAACGGGGGAATTACCAATGCCAACTGATCATATTCATTATAAACATAGTAGGTGTCTGCACTTTCTGTTGCACTTAATACTTTTCTTACTAGAATCGTCTGTCCTTGACCATTTTTAAATTCATAGCTCTCGTTACCATCTTCATCGGTTACTTTGTTTTTGTATAGGGTATTATCTGCATAAGTACTTATAACAGGCAAAGAAGAAGTGGTGGTATAAATATCCGTGTTTGCTACTGACCAAGTAGTGGTTATGGTGTATTTGTTTACAGCATCTCCTACATTGGTTAGGTAGTCAAATTTTATCGGTTTGCCTGACCAATCATTACCCACTTGTACTTGTTGCAAAACTCTATCCAAAGGGGAACTTTCTAATACTTTTTCTGAATAGATCTTTTCTGATGAATAAATATTAGTTGGATCTGAAACGGGATAATTCGCTAATCCCGTGCTTTGAGTATATATCGTTCCATTTGTTGTAGAGCTCTGTGGAATGGGTAAATAGTCTCGTGTTTGCCTTCCAAAACCGTCATATACAATAGGAGTAACAATATCTCTTCCTAAAGGGCTGGCTTTTATTGCAATACTTTGTTTTGGCCTTCCTAAACCATCAAAATATTGAATTCCTTGAACTTGTTTAGCTGTCGAATCACTTGCTGTAACTGCTTCTAAGTAAGTTCTGCTATAAACATAGTTTTCTGTAGTACTTACGCCTGAAGGAACTGTCGTTGTTTGAGCGCTTAATCCTACAAACAATAAGCCTAATAATATATTTAATATCTTTTTCATGGTTCGTTTTTATTGTTTGTAGTTGTATTGATATTCTTTTAAAATTTTGCCATTTACATCTACCACAGACTGGAGTCTATTCGCACTATCATATTTGTAGATCTCTCTTATACCACTTGGTGGGGTAATACTTGTTACTCCTATCAAGGGGTCGTATGTATAAGTACTTATCATATAAGCATTTAATGAACTGTCCGTTCTTAAACTATCTAAGGCGGTGAGTAAGAGTTGTTCTGTTGCTGTATCTACATCTGAATTAGATTTAGTGATGGCATAATTTACTAGAGTACTAACTCCTGAAAGTGCCATTAAAGCATCATAACTTTTTCCTTCTATCTTCACAATCGGTTGAGTTTGATTATAGCCCCAAATGATAACGGTGGGTTGTAAACCTTTTACTGTATATTGCAAGATGTTCCCTTTATCATCATATTTATCATACGTTACTTCTGTTTTAGAACTACTGCTTGCTCCTGGTATCTGTAATCCATAAGATATTACAGAAGTAGGTAATGCCAAACCATTGGTTTTAGCGTCTGCATCTGTCTGCGATAGTGGATATTTCGTCTCTACACTAGAAATTCCTAGATTATTCTTGCTTACCGTTGTCTGCAAGGGAATACCCACCATATTCTTGTCTATCAAATACTGATTACCTTTTTCGTTAGCGTATTGATAAGTGGTCTCTTGGATTGTAGAGTCTGGAAGGCTAATTTTGGTTTTAGTTAATTGTGCATTGGTTGGATTACTATAAATAAATTCTTCCTCTTTCTTAAGAATTTTTCCATTTAGATTTTCTTCCGTTATTTTTTTATTTAAATAATACCATGCAGAAATTAATTTTGAACTTCTGTAACTATAAATATTATAGAAATTATCACTTTTTATTCTTAAGGTAAGATCTAAGCTGCGCTGATGAAATTCGTTTGGAAATGTTGGATTAGATAAGTGATTTCCTACTTCAATTGATGGCACTAATGAAGCTGGTGTATCAAGAAAACTATAAAAAAATGTTGTTTTTCTAACTACATCATCTCCTTTGTATTCGTTTATTTGTGATTCTAAGCCTCTCTTCCAATTATATGAAATTTTAGAAAAATACATATCATCTCCATATCGAAGATCATCATGAAAAGTAAAATACTTTTCAATTTTAATTTTATTATTTACATCATTTGTATCCTGTTTATTTTCAGATACTTTTTGATAATAAATATGATAACCATTAAACCCAAATAAATCCGACGGGATTCTTGAGTATTGAACAATATATCTGAAAAAACCCAGTTCAGGTCCAGTCTGTTGCTCACTCACCTTTTCAACAAAATAACTATATTCATCAAAATAATATGGTTTTTCATATAAAATACCTGAAGATACATTATTGTCCTTATAATCAAATATACGACGGTGTATAACACTATTAGAATCTTTAGTGTTGATTTCTTTTATTCTTAATCCTCCTACAACACCGTTATTATGAATATTATTATATGAATTCAAAAACTTAATGCTTAAGAACTTATTTTCATTTTCTGCATTATCATAACATTGTAAAACTAATTTATAAGTTTTACCTTTCTCTAAAGGATTGCCTTGATATGGCATTGTTTGAATTCCACTCCCACCAGACAAAAGAAAATCTATAGGTCTATTTTGGCTATCATACAAATGTACAGATACATAATTGGTTACAGTAGATGGACTATTATCTTGTATATAATATTTCACCACTGGAACACTTTCATATTTTTCTGGGACTGTAAATGTAATTTCGTGTGATTCTAATTGATTGCTAAGATTATCATCCGCATTTGAATATACATCAAATGAATCCCAATAAAATTCTGGATAAGTTATATCACAATCTTTGCAATCATTTAACTCATAATCAAATTCTACTTCTCCCTTTGTGGGCATAACTATATTTTTTAAAACATTAGTTTTTGTAAGTTCCAGATTTGGTAACTTTGTATTTGTATTAAAATCTCCAAAAAGAATATTCATTGTATATCTACTTGATGAATTACTTAAATATCCCCAATGATCTAAACTTGAGAATCTATCTATTGAGGATTCATTATAATAGTTAAATATGTATGGATTTTCATTATCTTTCTTAATTTGTTTTAATTTCAATCTAAAAAAAGTATCTTCATTATTTAATGAACTTTCAAAAATATTTGAGTTGTAACTATTATCATTTATTCCAAAATATCCATACTCTAGATTATATTTATTAATATCTTTTGAGTCTTTGATAATAATTTCATCAAGTGTTTTTGGTGAATTTGTTTGATTAATTCCTTTAATGTCTTTTCTGTACTTAATGTAGTTAAAAATTATTTGCTCTCTGCCGTTTACTTTTATTGATTTTAATACTTTGCTATTAATTTCTGAAAAATATGATGTTACTTTTTCAGTTCCTCCATAAAATGTATGATAATACCTCGTATAATCCTTATCATTAGAAAGATTATACTTCACTGTATCATAAATAAAATCAACAGATTCATTGGAAGGAGTTATAATTTGTGTTAAATAAAACGTATATGATTTATTTGTAGAATTTCCGTTTAGCTTTTCTAATGCAGATGTGCTTAATGTTGAATTAATATTTTCTGTATAAACATTATAAAGATATCTGACACCAAAAGTATCCGTGATCTCAAATGTTCTATTACTTTGATTATATAATATTTTTTCTTTTCCAAATGGAACTTGTTTTGTTTCATAATTATATGCAAAGAAAAATTTACCCGATTTATTAGGTGTAGAATAATAAAATAAGTCTGGTTGTGTCTCTAATTTATTCTTATCAATTTGAGAGAACATAAAATAATCTGTATTTGATTGCCCTAGGCTGTCTAAATTATAGGGGCTACCAGTTGTTTGATAATATTCTGGCTTTTCCTGTGGAAGTTTAAAATCTCTATTATTAGGTAGATTCCAATAAGAATTATTTGGACCAGATACATTCAGATCATTTTGTCCAATTACATTTTGTGTAATTTTCCCACCTACATTTAGCTCCCATCCTAAGCCAACATTACTTGCAATTTCTGAAGGTTTACATCCTGATGATTGGTATGACAAACTAATAGGTATATCTAGATTTTTTAGTTTAATATTATGTATGGGAAGTGAATAATTAATTATCCCTGTTGAATAATTTACTGGTACATCAACATATTTTATCAATGAGCTTGATTCTGGAGACGGTGGAAAATAATTATCTTTTCCTCTTTGACAAAAGGTTAAAATAAAATTAATCAAAAAAAGTATAATACATATCTTTCTCATCATTTCTTCACAATTTTATTGGTTATTGATTTGTTTTCTGTGTTTGCAGTGACTATGTAACTTCCTTGTGGTAGGTTTCCTGTGTTGAGTTTCGTTACACTGTTCTTCGTTTTGGTTTGGTAAGCAAGCTTCCCTGTCATGTCGTAAACATTTATAGTGGCTTCTTTAAACTCTACACTTATTTCTACATAACAGTAATCTTCCACAGGATTTGGATAAATTCTTAGGTCTTGCTTCTCTATGAGTTGTTCTACCTGTTTGTCTGCTAGTTTTACTATTTTCCAGTTTTCTTTTCCCAATTCTTCTGCGCTCGTTCCTGCCAAAATATAAGAACCATCACGGTTCAGTTTGGCATCTACCAAACGTTCCTCTTTCTTCTTTTCCTTGCCTTCTACATATTTCCTCCAAACTTCTTCACCTTTATTATCCACATACAGCATCCAAAATGTTTCGTCATTTTTGTTAGACGAAGTACCTTCTGCTTGTGTATAGCCACCTAATAAAAAGCCTTTGGTCTTCCAGCTTCCGTCTTCCGTCTTCCCGCTTATTGCATTCAAACTCATCAAAACATCTCTGTTTTTAAAGCTGAAGTCTTTTTGCCAAAGTTCTTCTCCGTTATTATCTAATGAAATTATCCAAAGGTCTGTTCCTTCTTTAATATTTGATTTTTTGTTGCCAGAATTTCCACTTCTGCTTTCTCCTGCGATGATAAAGCCTGTTTCGGTATTAGACAATGTTCTAATATGATCGTCTTCCTTACCTCCAAAACTCTTTTGCCATTCTACTTTACCGTCTTTACTCAGTTTTACTACCCAAAAATCGCCTTCTCCATAGTTTTCTGTGAGTTTTGCGATACGTGTTGCGAGTTGTGAGGTTTTTGGTTGACCATCCTGCGTATTGTTACTTGTCTGATTTTCCTCTTCATCAAAAATATGAGATTCTATAGTCTCGGAATTCTGAACGATGAACTCAGAACTGTTTCCACTTCTTGAATAAATGCCTACTAAAGCTCCTCCATCTTTCGTGGGGATAATCTTTTCTACTTCATCTAATCCTGTTCCTCCTAGATATAGTTGATTAATAATCTTACCATTCTTATCTAGTTTTACCAACAAAACATCTTTTGAACCAAATGCTCCTTTTTTACTCTGTACATTTCCTGCTAAAAAGTATCCTAAATCGGTAGTCTGGATGACAGATTTTGCCTCTTCATCTACTCCTGTTCCCAATGTCTTTTGCCATTGTTCTTCTCCATTTTCATCCAATCTTATCAGCCAGATATCTGAACCTCCTTTTGATTTATTCTTCTTTTGTAGTCCCTTATCTGAATAGCTAGTACCTGCCAATAGAAAACCGCCTTCCTGTGTAGATACAGTAGCGGTTAAAAAATCATGCTGAGTTCCTCCAAAGTATTTTTCCCAAACAGTTTGTCCTTGTTGGTTCATTTTCAATACATGAAAATCATATCCATTATTTTGGTTACTCGAAGAAACGGGTTGTTGATTGGTTTGAATCGTGCTTCCTGAAAGGAGTATTTGACCATCTATAGTTGTGTTGAGTTGGCTTAGAAAATCTTGGGTGCTAGATTTTATATTTCTTTGCCAGGTTACTTCTTGTCCATATGTAACCATGCCCACTAAAGCCAATACGCTCAAGTAGAGTTGTTTCATTGAAATTTGTTTTATGGGTTGAAAACTAGAGAAATCTAAAGATGTAAATCTAATCAGACAATCTCATGCTTATTAATTTTATTTTTATAATTCAATAAATTGAATTTATTACGCTTCATGGTTATTTTAGCTCAACAAATTTAATCATTTATATTTTATCCACAAATTTATTTGTTTTAATATCTTGTGAATTTTTTATATCCAGTTAACTTAAATAAATAATATCGTATTCTCAGACAATGTTGTAAAAAGTAGTTTTAAATGAAAAAGAATTATCTGAAATCAGCTAAACAAGAATATTATTTATACACTTACTTGAATCACATAGTTTACGAGATGGTTTTTGTTATTAGATAGATAATTTTTAGAAGATTTGCACAATGACTAAATAATAAAAAAACTACAACCTCTTTTCAAAAATTCTTTGCCAATGCCTTGCAAAGTTTTTGAAATGTGGTTGCTCCTTTTTTTGCAAAAATGCGTTTCCGACCGAAGTGAGGAATTGCATTTTTGCCTCCCGATTTTTCATCAGGTAACAAAAACTACAACTTGATAGGTTTTGAATGAAAATTTTTCAAATTAAGAAAAAAACCTCTGTTTTCTGTCAATCCATTACGGAATAAACTCCAAAGCAAAGAACTCCCCATTTGTGCTAGGCTAGAATTAACGAACAAATCTTGTTTTTCTAATGCTTCAGCCAAACTGCAACTTGGTGTATTATCTTCCGCTTCAGAAATCGTTAAAAGTTCTCCAAATTCATCAGTAATAAAAGGCAAATTGTCCACCGTTTCATATTTCTCAGATTTAGGTTGTTTGATATTTCCGATGGTAGAAAGCAAAACCTGTCCTGTAAATTGACTGTTCCCAAAATCTATCCAATATTTACATTGATTTCTGTAATAACTTTTATCTATCTTCAATTCATTTAAAATTTCAGCAATGTCAAAACGTGATTTTACGCTATCCACACAAGAAATATAAATTTCTGATTTCATATTACTTTGTAATTTCCTTAAATCGCCTTTCTCAAATTTTTGGGTTTCGGCTTTCCAATTTGTTCCAAAAAATCTATTAGCTCTATTGATTAGTGCTACAGATTTGTGCAATCCCAATTCACTTTCAGCAAAAAGTTGTCTGCCTAAATTCGCTTCGGTAATCATATCGTTATCCCATAACCTTACAGATAAACCTGCATGATTGAGTTCAGTTAAAGCATGGTTCATTCTTGCCAAAGCAGTTAAAACCTGCGAACCTGTTCCACCTGCTCCAATTAAATTCACTGTAATGGGATTGGTTGGATTGATTAAAGCACTATCTACGAAATGTACTTTAGTTTTGTTTTCTTGATTTATGGTTAATTCTGTGTTCATTAAAATAGATTTTTTAAAGTTCTGTTTGCTGTTCTTAATATTTCTTTTGGAAATGGTTTATCAGTATTGATAAGACTTTTCCAAAGGCTTACACAGTTTCCATTGATAGGATTGTGCTCATTCATCAAATGGCTGAAATAAGAATTAAAAAAATAATCTTCCCACTTTTCTATAAATTCTTCCAACGAAACTGAATTTTGTATATTTACATCTACCGTTCCCATACAAACATTTCCATCTTCATACACATTGAAAAAAGGCACATAAAAAAGTTCTGTTTTTTCTGTTGGTCTTCGATTGTTCGGAAGAGCAAAAATCTTAAGACTTCGTTTATTTGCCAACCACAACATTGCAGGTACTTCTGTCCTTCCGTTGGGAATTTCTAAATTTTCAGTAAAAAACAATTGTCTTTTCATTGATTTCGTGAACCATAAAACTGAACCTTTTTCACTTGGATTGATATGCAAAATATGGGTTGGTAAAATTCCTTTTGGCTTTAGAAAATCTTGACTTTTTTCCTTTTGGGTATTAATGGTAAGTGCTTTAACCAGTTCTTTTGCTTCTCTATCGGTCAAAGGATGGGCATTGATAGGATTCCCATTTTTATCCATATCAAAGTATTCTGCATAAGTTTCTTTAATTCTTTCATTGGTTTGGTAGAAAACTAATGCGGATGTAGGGTGATAAAGTGTACCAAAATCTTGGGTAATATCTTTCATTTTCAATTTATTTAAAAGTTGTTCAGAATGCAAATCAGTTCTTCAATCAAGGGAAATAATCTATTTTCAAAGTCGAGGTTATTATTTGTGATAATATTTCCATCAAATTTTTTAATGACTGTAGGCTCTTCCATCGTAGTACATTCCTGGAACTCGGAGTTAACTGTTTCAAAAAGCGTTTCAAATAGTAAGCCTTTATCATCGGCACAAAAAGAAACGTATTTGTCCATTGATACGATGGAATCATTCTCATATTCCATTTCTTTTGTATTAAGTAGCAAGTTTTGATAAATAGTAGCATTTGGATATTGCTCATAAAGAAAAAATATTTTCCTTGCCAACATAAAACAATCATTGTCAAAACTATCTTTGGCTTTAAAGTTTTTTAAATGTTCTTTAAAATGGGTTAGATTATGATGATTGTAAATCTTTTGCTCCATGAAATCTCCTATTTGTTCCGCTTGTTTAATTTCAGAGAAGTAAATTGGGATTTCTTCGTTTACATCATCAGAAGTGAGCCATTCTTCTACCATTTCGTACATCCAAAACAAGTAACTATCATGTTTTCGATAATAAGGGACTTTAGCAAAATGATACAAATAAGAACATACGGATTGTAAAAGTTGTACGGACTGTTTCCGTTTTGGATTTTTAGATAGTCGGTACAGCGGAACTATTGGAATATAATATAAAATTGCTCCAGTATTGAATCGTTCCTCGCTTGTAAAATAGGTTTTTCCTTTTTCTTCAATCAATCTAATTTCTTCCCAATCTTTGACTTTATTTTTCAATTGTTTTTGAATATCATCAATAGCTATTGCAATATTGTAAGGATAGCCCAAATGCTTTGTTTCCATTGGATTTAAACCATAATGTTTAGCCAATTGGGAAAGAGATTGATAAAAATCTCTTTCTGTTTTGGCGTTTTTCCTTTGAATTTGAATTAAATTTTGTTCATCTGAAGCCAATTTATGAACATCATTTTCCATTAATTTTGGAAAAAAAGTACATTTTAGAAAACCATTGGAAGTTGATTTATCGGAACTGATTTCCGTTTGTCTTTCCGAACTTCCGAAGCGTTTTTGCTTTGTTTCATCCACTCTGTAAATTCTTCTAATTGTCGGTGTAGCTGTTTTTGCTTTTGTCTTTCGAGAAGTTTTACTTTTCCCGATATAATTTTTCGTTGCATTCATTTTTATTTAGGTTGTCAGTTATCGGTTGAAGATTGTCAGCTTTTAGTAATAAATTCTGTCAACCCAAAACCATCATCTAAAATTTATCCCTTTGTTCCCATTACACTTTCAAAATTATATTGAACTTTATCGTCTTTAATTTGTGGTGCAGAAACTTTGGCGGTGGTTAGAATTGGATAAGTATTGGCGTAAAAATTCATTACAGCTTCCACACTCCATTTTGGTTCGGGGTCTGGCAAATTTATTTCCTGTCCGTTGTCTTTGAGTATAAAAACTCTTTCTAAATGAGTTGCGAGTAACATATTTTAGTATTTAGAGGTTAGTTTTAGGATTGATTTTCATTAAAAAGACTTGGAGCGAAGTGCCTTTCATATTCGTCTTGCTTTTTACGGATATTTTCCGCAAACTCGGGATATTCAGAAACCTTTGATAAAGCTGACCACGCTTCTTTGTATCTACCCTCTTTCTCCAATTCTTCGGCTTTTTGGAATGCTTCTTTATATTTCTTCTCTTTGACTTCTTTTTCTTTTTTCTCTCTGTCGGTTTTTTCTTTTTCCATTGCAGATTTCTTTTTGGCTTCTTCAAGTTGTTTCATGAAATTTTCCATATCCACCATTAATCCCGATGCGGTTTGTAGTGGTATAGAAATACTTTCAAAAAATCCGTTGTCTAATTCTTCTGCTGTTCCACGAAGATTAAGTGGCGGAATGAGTTTTCTTGCTTGGTCTCCGCATTGCTCGTTATTGAGCATTACGGAAAGGACAAAACGATTTTCTTTTGTTGGTCTTAGTATTATTTGTAAATCGCCTGTAAGATTCATATTGGCGAGTTGTCTAAAAAAATTGGTTTGCATAATTTTATTTTTTTGTTTTTCTTTCTTTTTGAGATTTTATTTTAAGTAGCTTTTCATATATATCCGTCCAGTATAGATTGAGCTTTTTGTCTAATTCTGAAAAACCATTGTTTTCGTGTTCATATTGTTTGTATCGTTTGGTTATTTGAATTGCTTTATTGAGGTCGGCAATTTCAATAGTACACCCATTAATGTCAATGATTTTCATAATTTTCAATTTTCCTTTTCAGTAATATTCCTAAAATTTCATAATCACTTTCATATTTTTCTTCTTCAAAAAAATAATTGTCTGTTTCTTCTTGATAATCATATTGTTCAAAGTCTTCCTCTTCTAAACAAATTTCCTTGAGTTCGTTGTTAGAATAGACTGTAACGCCATAGATTTGATTGCCTATTTCTTCATAATAGTAGATAAAATCCACTTTATAATATTCGGCAATGAGTAATAGAATTTCTGTATTGGGTGACCATCTTGTTTGGTAATTGAAGTTACAACCCCCATTTTCCAACGAGACATCAAAAAAATATCCTTTATTTTTATCTGAAATAAACTCAGGAAGTTGCCCACAACTTTCTTTATTTTCACGGAGTTTCATTTTTAAAAATTCTAATCTCACTTGTTCTAAAGCGGTATCGTTGCCCTCAAAAGCAACCGCATTGCTACACCAGTTTGCCATAATTTTTATTTTTTTTTTAAAATTTCATTTTGTTCATAAATGTATGTTCCACTTGTCTTTAGCGGTTCTTTGCCCTCTGTCAATCGTACTTCAGAATGAAATATTTTAGAGAGTATTCTCGCATAACGTATAGCAGTCGTTCTGTCACAATGGGTTTTATAATACACATCTATATCCTCCCATTCTCTATTATCATTTCGGTGTCTTAATTGAAAATTAAATTGTACTTCCATAATTTTGAAAATAATTAAAATGGCAAATCGTCATCAGTTTCATCTGAAAATGGATTGCTATTGTTATTTTGTGGACTTGCTGTAGGTTCATTATTGAATTCAGTTTTTTGTATTCCACCATGCAATTTGATGTTTGAAGTATGGAAGTTTAGTCCTGACTTTATTTCTCCGTCTTTTCCTATCCATGCACTACTGCTTATTCTTCCTGATAATTCGACCAAAGTACCTTTGGTTAGAAATTCTGCTATTTTAGCATTTATCCAATAAGAGCAGTTGTAATAAGTAGTTTGCTCTTTTCGTTCACCTTGTTTGGTTTTGTAGCTATAATTAATAGCAATTGAGAAATTCACGACTTTTTTGTCATTTTTCAAAGTGTTGATTTTTGCATTTTGGGTAATTCTCCCTACGATAGTGTTCATATTATTTTGATTTTATTTGTTAAATTCTTTCTGTTATTGATTGTCATTTTTGAGTGAATTGATTAGGTATCGAGGACACTCGGTTTTTCTTTTTTTACTAAAGCTTGAAAAAAGTATTCTTCATAGTTTTTTAATTTTTCTAATGATTTTAAAGAGCGACTGCTTTTGAATTGATTCGTACAACTGAGGTTCCGGCTTTTTCTTTGCCGATTAATCATAGGAAAGTATTAGGCACACAAAACCCGATTCAATTCCAGTAATTGCTTACAAGATTTGAATCGGGCTAGAAATCTTTTTGTCCGAAGGATTTAGGAGTGTCTGAAAAATTATTGGAACTTGTAGAAAGAATTTTTATAGAAACCCAAAAAGATTTTTTTGAGTGAATAATGCTATCCTAAATTTGCAATAGTAAAAAGACTAACAAAAGTTGAGAAGATACTCAGCAAAGTTTCTTTCAATGAAAAAAATGAAAAAATCATTAAAAATTGTATCTCAAATATAATTGAATATAAATTTCTATTTTAATTTGATATTAAATACTGAAAAACATTATTTCAATAACCCTATACAAATACTTAGAAACCGCTATATTTGCACCCCATTTAATATTTATACATTATGAAAGAACTAATTGAAAAGATTAATGCTGAATATGAAGCATTTTCTAAAGAAGCAGAACAACAAATTGATAAAGGAAACAAAGCTGCAGGTACTAGAGCAAGAAAAGCTGCTTTAGAATTAAGTAAATTATTTAAAGATTTCCGTAAATTATCAGTTGAAGAATCTAAAAAATAACAAACAAAACCGATTTTCCCTGCTATTAAGCAGGGAATTTTTTATTAAGCTCTGATCTTAAAATTCAAAATAAAATCTTAAATGCGTTTACAATTATTACCACAATACCATTCATTCAAATCTTTAAAATTGTGATAGATCCAAGAACAATCTTCTACATTTTCGTATTGATTTTGAAGTTTTTCTTTAACCGATTTTCCATTGGAATCATTATCAAGAAATAGTGATATCTTCTCATACTTTTTCAATTCATCCTTTGCTTTAAAAAGCATTGCTGTAGAATTGAGAATAAGATAATCTGAATTAATATTTTGTTTTTTTTCTAAATTCCTAAAAGTCAAATAATCGAAGAAACCCTCAAAAACCAGAATTTCATTAGAAATATTTAACTCATTTTTTATTAAAGTTACATCCTTTTTACCCAAACATATTTTAGAATATTTATTTCGGATTTCAATTCCTCCTGAATTATTGAAAAAACCAATTCCGAAATATTTTTTACCATTCAATTCATACTCAATTTCTTTCACTAAA
>Ga0209599_10000805_pt1 | contig 17735 bp, 46 predicted proteins | sample Shrwel_input2_FT_FD_187534 | JGI IMG/M metagenome (GOLD analysis project Ga0209599, IMG submission 187534) | Subsurface microbial communities from deep shales in Ohio, USA - Utica-3 well 1 S input2 FT (SPAdes) (version 2) ... | reverse complement strand
GTATATAATACTACCGAGATTCCCGACATGCCCGCCCTACACATTATCACAGATTTAAACGACCCACTACTTGCTTTTATCAAGGACGATCCAGTTCGTCCGGAAATCCTTGCTGAACAGCGAGTAAATGAATCAAGTGAAATCTTTGTATTGTTGGGCGACCATCAGGAACCTCTGGCCATTACCTGTGTGCGCTACATGACAAGTGTGCCGTCAACTGTGCAGGATCTTTGGTTAGTCACAGACGACCCAACTCACGCGGTGTTCTATACTATTTGGTCGTATCAAGCAGGTGCAGGACGCAAGTTGATTGAGGCAGCACAAGCTCATATCAAGCAGGCACTACCTAAGGTAACTACTTACATTACCCTAAGTCCCAAGACCGAATTGGCCCGACGCTTTCATTTGAAGAATGGTGCTAGTGTGCATCGTGAAAACGAAGGCACTGTTAACTATCTCTACAGTTAATTTCTAGCAGTTTTGGCCCAGGACTGTAGGTCTTTTAGTCCGTCACCGATTGTATCAACAATCACATCTTTAATCATGGCCAAGCGTTCAGTGGTGCCCTTAGGGTCCTGAATCATATCCTGTTCCACGCTGACAAACGCATCGGGTTTGGCAGGATCCATGTAGACTTGATCGTAAACATCACGAGCAATGATTAGAGCAGTTAGGGGAACGGAAGTCCAAAGACTGCCCACTGAGCTGGCAATTTCCAGGGCCGCACCACCCACGGAACCCTTGGCCAACTGTTGAGCAGCAAAGTACCCACCAATGATAGCACCGGCTAGGGGAATTGATTTTAATGCACCACGTTTAAGCGCCAGGGGCATAACACGGCTCAGAACCTTTAGTAGCACAGGTTGCCCACGATACTTGCGAGCAAATCTAGAAGTAAGAGCCAGTTCACGCCCTACCTGCTTGCTGACAGTCTTACCACGAGCATCTTTGATTCGATCAGCAGCTATTCCGCCTGCGGCAGTAGCACCCGCAACACCGGCTAGCGCACTGTCATCACGACCCATACGTGGTCGACGATCTAGGGGTTCTTCATTAATGATATCAATTACTTTCATATGTGTATTTAGTCGGTGAGCCAGCTAGATCTCAACCTCGCGAAGCGCCAGCAAAAATTTTCATGCTGCGAAGCAGCGTAGCGCAAAAACGCGAGCCAGCGTTTACGCTAGCCGTGCCTCTACTATAGCCCAGTTTATAATGTTCCACTGTGCAGCTAGGTATGCTTCTTTATCCTGCTGATAGTCCAAGGCCCAAGCGTGTTCCCACCAATCTATTAATAGCACACAGTCCTTAACTATAGCGTGATTCTTAATAGTCTTGATATCACCCTTCTTGCTAAGATAAACCCAACCAGATCCTTGTATAGTCATAGCAGTCTTCAAAAACTCTCGCTTAAACAGGCCAAACGAACCAAAGTTATCCTCTATAAACTGTAGAACCGCACCCGTGGGTTTGTCTGTAGAGTAGGCCTTATACTGTTGAAATAACAAGTTATGCAAGTATGCGCCAGCACGATTAAACTCTAGATCACCTTCGCCCGCATTGTATCGCTTAACGTAGGCACGAGCTAGATGGTTATAATGATAGTCTATAGTAGCAGAACTTAGAGCAGGATCTAAATCGCTGGCTGCACATGGCAGTAAACTTAGTACTAGCTGGCCAGATGGGCTTGCTTCTGTTATTACTGTGCTTGGGTCTTTAACCCAGTCTAGGAAGTTATATTTCATCGTGTATTTATTGGCTCTTCTACAGGCGGACAACTATCTAGCCACTGTAAGCAGAACTGTGTATACACAGGGCCGTTGGGAACCCAAAAACGTGTACGATTAAGGTGTACTTCACATGTTAGGGGAATGGATCGCACCCAGTCCATAACAGCTACAAAGTCAGGATGTTGGGTTAGGATGTAGTGTTGGTGTAGCATAGTAGGGGATCGGGTTTGAATGCAGGCACGGGCGTTTGCGCCATTGGTTTAAATGGCAGCGTAGGACGGGGGTATAGTAGACTAGCAGTGTTAGACATACTGTATATAGCGGCAGAGCTATGATATAGCTCGCATTTCGACTTCGTATGCACTCAGCCCGAAATGGGACTCCTTCAGGAGGAACACCCCCCAGAATGGGTCCTGCACTCTTAAAAAAATTGCCGCGTAAAAAATTAAGATATAGTACTTAAACTTTCAGCCTGGTGATTTGGCGTCTATATACCATGAAATTTGCTTGCGTTGCTTAATTGTAAAGTATTAATAATAATTGTATAGCCGACCCCCCACCTATGCCCCACCGACCTCACCGAAAAGAAATCAAAAAAAAATCCCCTGACCACCGGGAGCGAATCGGATTTAATGTCAGGGGACCACTGCTTGCTAGTGTGTCCTCACTAGCTAGGGAACTGCTTGCCGGGAGCGAATCGTTGGGCAGTTCTACTACCTACAGCACAGCTCTTAGCGGCTGCTCGCTGTAGTGCATACGCTAGCTGTTAAGCGTTGCGCATACATGTAACCTCTACTACAGCCTTCCAGCGCTCGGGCATACTAACACGGATGTCAGCTACCTTGAGCACCATACGCAAGCTGAGCTCACGCATACGCTTGGCATTGTCCATAATGAACTGTACTACTTCTGTCTTGTGCTCATCGGGCATGTCATATGAGCCCAGCATGTCCGCATCACGTACTACCTGCTTGATACGCAGGAGCTTCTCGCGCTCTGTATCAATAGTCAAGTCCAAGTAGTGGCAGCGTGACTCTAGTGCTTCTAGGTGATCACGCAGCTTCTTTGAGCGAACGTTGTCGAACTTGATGTTGGTGATAAAGATAGCACCGCCCTTGAACTCGAATGAGTTGGGCACACCTTCTTGGCTAAGGCTACGAGCATCTGTGTTCCAATGGATCATACGCTTCTTACCTGAGTCCAGAGCAGCCTTTAGAATGTTCAAGCTCAGGTCATCTAACAGTACACTGTCACAGTCATCGAACACTAGGATGCTCTTCTTGTCACTGTACTCGTAGAGCTTCTTGTAGAGTCCAATTGCACTCATTGCGCCCTTGACCACTTCATACTTTTTCAGCTTTGAATCGTTGGCTACATCAGCGAACACATCGTGCTTGCTCAATACTCGCTCAACACCAAAGCTCTTGCCCACGCCTGGAGGGCCTGTGACGATCATTGAACGTACATCGCCCTTCTTGACTGCACGGGTCATGTCTTCGAGAATGTCAAAGCGCATGGCCAAACGAGTCATGATCTCGTCGTCTGTTTCTGTGAGGATCTTGTCTACCTTAACCTGCTCAAGGCTTCGGGTTTCTTCTTTAGCCAATTGCAGGCTTGCTGCCGTGTGTACTTTCGCCATTTAGTTTCGCTCCTAATTGTGTTTAATCGTTAATTATATACTCAAGGGCACTGTCCGTCAATGCCCTTTGATATCTAATTAGTCCAGGCGGCTACCAGCATATGCTTCGAAGCCATACTTGCGAAACACTTCTGCCGCGGCCTCTGCACCCGCTTCTAGAGTGTCTACGTTCTGTACGCCAAGGCCTGCTGGGTTCCAAATTGAGAACGCCTTGGTGTAGTCTTGCTTGACGCCAGCTGCCTTGAGCATCTTGCCCAGCTTGGTGTTGCCTTTGACCTTGTAGATGTTGGTCCAGGCAAAGCCGCAGGCGTATTGGTCCTTGCCGCCCAACTTGTCATAGAAGAACTTCATTGCGGCTTCGTATGCTGCCTGCTGGGCTTCTTTGACGATTGCGTTGACTTGCTCTTGTGTAGTAACTTGCATAGGTTCGCTCCTGTTTGCTGTTTGCTGTTTAAGTAGTTATTATACAGGTCTTTCGGTGACCTGTCAACCATTTAATCAACCCAGCTTTCTACCATTAGCACGGGCTTCTTGAACACTCGTTTAACGAAGCTCTCGGGTGTGTCGTCAGTGCGAACTAACATAAAGCCCATAGACTCTACCAAGTCTACTTCTGCTACTTCCAAGGGCAGGTCTGCGTCGTCTAGGGCGGAGTTCATCTTGGCCAAAGCATAGCGAACACCTGCTTCAAATGCCGCATACTCTGAGTCTGTAGTGTCCTCAAAGTCGAACTCTTTCTCCATAACATTAACAAACTCTTGTCCATCTGCGATGATGAACTTGCTAATCTTCTTCCAGTTAGTCTGCTTCTCTGTATCAAAGAAGTCACAGGCTTCGTTAAGGTCAAAGCTGGGGAATTGGTTGTAGTTTACTTTAGCCATTTGGTTCGCTCCTTGTTGCTGTGTGTATGTGTTAATTATACTGCCATTCTACCGTTCTGTCAATAACCCTTTAACAATCAGGGTCAAAGCTTTCCCACTCCTGTTGCTCGTCGGGCTGGCCATCATCCTCGTCCTCTTCTTCGAGGATATCGTTAGCTCGCATCATGTCTGCTACATCATCTTCGCTCATGTAGGCCAAGGCCATGTCGGCTACTGCCTGGGCGCTGATCAAGCCCTCGTCCATCATGTCGATCAATCGGTTTGTTTGTGTACGCATCAGTTTCGCTCCTGTTTGCTGTTTAAGTCTTAATTATACAGGTATCAGCTCAAACTGTCAACCATTTCGTCTTCAACAATTGCGTGGCAAGCGTTCAAGGTCATCATCACATAGGTGTAGACCATAGCACGTTCTTTCTCTGGAAGTCCTTCAACACGAGCTTGCAGCTCGGCCAATGTGGGTGTATGGAAGAAGCCGGAGAATGGAATTGGGTTAGTCATTAGGTTCGCTCCTGTTGCTGTGTGTATGTGTTAATTATAAGGCCTTTTGGGCAGGATGTCAAGCCTTTTCGATCTTATATCCTGCCTTGGCTAGGAGCTTGATCATGCGAGCCACTTCTTCTGCTTCCTTCTTCTCTGCTTCGACGGCATCCATTGCTTCTTCGGCTTGGGTGACACGCTTACACAAATCTTGGATCTGTGGGATCTGGATTTCGTCCATCATTTCGTAGATGTAGTCCTCAACAGCTGACTCGGCTGTGGCTTCAATCTCTCGTTGGATCTGATCTTGGAACTTAGGGTCTGCGAAGATCTCTTTGGTCATTGCTGAGACGCTGGGAATCTTTGCGGCTTTGAGGGTAGCGGAATCCCAGTGCTCGTAGACTTCGTTGTCCAGGCAGTTAGTGATGGCGCTTTTGATTAACTTGTCTGCGATAGTGATTGTGACTTGCATCTTGTTCCTTTGTTGCTATGTGTTAATTATACTGGACTTCAACAGTTTCGTCAACCAATATCGCATTGGTAATCAACTGTCCGCCGTTGATTGTTTGATACAGTTCTGCCACGCTCTTGATGTAGAACTGCATCACACGCCCGGTCTTGGTGATCAGTGTGTAGCTCATCGCACGGCCAATCGCTTGAATACTGCCTGGATGTCTTCACGTGCCATCATCTCGTCGAACTTGATCTTAGGATCGTATGCTTCTCCTGTCTTACGATCAATGACTAGCTGACCTGCTCGGATCATCTCTGCGGGAGTGATTGCGGTTGCAGTATACTCTTTGCCCTGTGTGTATGTGCTCTTGTCCATCGTATGCTCCTTGCTTGCTATGTGTTAATTATAGCGCCTTTTGGCTAACCAGTCAACCAATTATTTGTGCAAACGATCGATCTCAGCATCAACTTCGGCAGGGGTCATGCGGCGCTTGGAATAGAACTGGAACTCAATGCCTAGCAAGCACAGACCAAAGCCTTTGACTTCAGGGTTTGTAGGCTTGCGCAAGTTGAACATCTTGCCAGCATTGGTATCAACATCAAAGTCCCAACCTATAACATCCAGAAGCAAGATGCCAACGATAGCTGTGACGCTCAAGGGCCACACCGTAGACAGGATGAACACAATGCGAACATTCTCATGTGGCACACGCAAGGCCCACAGACCAACTACGAGGACGGCCACTGTCATGTAAACTGCGTATGCTGTGATAAAGTCCATGTTCAACTCCTAGTGCTGTTTGTTTGTATGTGTTAATTATACGGCATTTGGGCTAATCAGTCAACCAAAAGAGCATGGAAAATGTGTGCTGATGGAATCATTGATTTGACCATATCGCAGGCTTCAGACGGATGGTAGGCCTGCACTCGCATCATATGGTAACCGTTGACACCTTCGAGCATGTATTCAACATCAAAAGTCTTTCTCATTGTAGGTCCTGTTTATCAAGCTGGTTGAAACATCTTGCGGCCGGCGGCCATAAACATATTATATGCTACTCTGTCCTCTTTGTCAAGATCATCGTAGCAGAACTCCATATCCTTCAATGCCTCAAGGATGTCGTTGCCTGTGTGGATCTCTGCATACTCTTGCACGATGCGGCAAGCATCTCCTAGTTCCATGTATAAGGGTGTTCCCATTGTGTCGCTCCTTCTGTCTGTATGTAAGTATTATACAACCAAACCTAGTTCGAGTCAACCAAAGACCCTAGCGGGTCTCGGGATATACAACATCGTCGAGCTCGCAGGCAAGTGCATTAAAAGCATTTTGTATTGGCTCGTGCTCGTCGAGGCCTGCTTGGTCTAGCAGATCTTGTATTTGTAACATTAAGCTGTCGAGTTTGCGTTTATGATCTGTCATGTAGTTCCTTTGTTGCTATGTGTTAATTATAACGCCTTTTGGCAAGGCTGTCAATAGCCCGCCGCAGTGGAGGGCTATTGTTTAGTTAATTGTAAAGTAACCGTCAAACTGGCGGTTATTAACATTATAAAATAACGCATATTGACGTCCGGGCTCCTGGCTGCGCTTATTACATACTACATATAATGCAATAGCAGGACTGCCTGTATTTTCGTCTACTAGAACAGGATTAACACTTAATACATTAACAAAACCTTTTGCGGGGACGCATTTGTTAACAGGGACTTTATATTGCACATTATTAAATGTAAACTTGACTGGGGCTTTGCGTAGTGCTTGCATTGTGTTCCTTAAAAACTTATTATAGCGCACTCAGCCCAAAATGTCAAGCGTATAGTTTAAATAACCCTACAGCGCACACGGTTATTGCTACAACGTTAACCAGCATCTGTGGCTTGTTTGCCACACGCACAGTCCATGCAAAATAGCACAGCCCACCAAGAAGTCCTGCTACTGCATCCAGTTGCAAGTCTCTAAAAAAGTTCATCAGCACATACATTGCCAATATAAAAAACGTGCCTGTCCACTGTAGTGCTGTGTCTATGTGTTTGTAGCTCATACCTATCCTCTAGTCTACGTAATATTCCACTGCCTCTGTTAGCGCATTAAACGCCCCAGTCACTTCTGTAAAGCAGTCCATCTCTGCTAGTTGCTCGCCGTCTAGCGTTGCCTCTAACAGCATCTCTTCCACCTCTGCCAGCTTTGCCAATATTGCGTCTCTCATGTTATACTCCGTAAAAACTATACTCGCCATTTTCAAACAGCATAGCAGTGTAGCCTTCTTCGCCTGCTACTGCACACGCAACCCACTCGTCAAAGCAGTCCCCTGCCATTTCCTCTTCCCAAATAAGTATGCCATCGCATGTAGCAAAGTCCTCGCCTTGCTTTAATGTAACCTTAACAGTGCTTCCGCTAGCATATTCGCTAGCATAATAGCCTGCTGCCTCTACGCTTACAACCTCTACAGTGTCTAACAACATACACGCTCCTCTAACTAAAAAACAATTATAGCACAGCAAGTCCAAAATGTCAACTTGCTGTGCTAATAACCCTACAGCTTATGCAGTTATTTGCATACGTGCTCGCACATAGTCCCCTAGTGCATAAGCGTCACAGCTAACACGCCCCTCGTCTTGCATGCCTTGTTCGCTGTAGCAAACGTCCTCTGCTGCCTCAATGCTAATGCCTGCCTTAATAAGTGTAGTTTGTACGTCTGCTAAAAATGCGCTGTCTGTGTAAATTAAGCCCAGCTCCTCGTCGTTCCACGTGTCTGTGTTATAGTGTACGCCTAAGTCCCCGTCGCTGTAGTCCGCCTCGTTTGCAACAAACATTGTAATACTTTCCACGTACACTTGTTTAGCTGTGTCGCTCCAGTAGCCGTCGCCGCACACTGTAAACATTTTGTTAACAGTAATGTTTAAGTTGTAACCGTCTTCGCTGCGTGTAACATTTTGCATTTTAAGTCCTTTGCGTTGTTTGTTGCTATGTGTGTATTATAACGCATTTTGGACTAACTGTCAATACCCTACCAAAGCGTAGGGTTATCTTCGACACTAGCGGACTTGAGCAGGCTAACGCCAACCCACATGACGCACAGGCCTACGATGGATATGATTGTATTTTCAAGTAAGGGCCCTTCGTTCTCAATGCCTCCAACTCCGCCGAACGTCATCAGGAACCCAAATACTGCTAGCATTGCCGCCACGCGATTGATCATGTTCACTCCTTATTGTCTATGTGTTAATTATAGCGCCAAAAAGAAACCCTGTCAACCGTAAGGCTAACAGGGTAATTTGGCCTGCCCAGAGAGGTTCGAACTCCCGACCCACGCCTTAGAAGGGCGTTGCTCTATCCAGCTGAGCTATGGGCAGATTATAGTTGGTGGGCCCTCCGTGAGTCGAACACGGCACCAATGGATTATGAGTCCACTGCTCTAACCAACATGAGCTAAGGGCCCGAATCGGTTACGTTATTCGTTCTACTTCTATCAACTCGCCCTGCGGATCCTCAGCATAGATGATGCACTCGGCATAATACTCAGTAAGGTTAGCTTCGGCGATAGACCTAGCTTCTTTTAGGCTTTTGGTTGTATCAATAAGGTCTTCATGTCCGTCTTCGTCAACGGACCATACCTCATACAGTTCCCAGTTCATTTGGTAGTTCTTTGTTTAGGAGATCGCAGATCTGCTGTGCTATTTGTTCGCCCTCATGCCTGGAATCCCTAGGAATGATTGCATATACACGGCCCGGAGGCGTGCTGTGGAAATCGCGGATGACCACGCACCCGTCGAGTAAGTCTGTAGAATAAGAAACACCGTATCGCATGACTATATTTAACCTAGATACGATACGGTGTGTGCCGTTTAGAACGGTGCGTCTTCCATTGCAGAAGTATCAACCTTAGCTGGCTTAGCAGCCTTGGTCTTTGCAGGGGCCTTTGCGGTCACTGCCTTAGGAGCTTTGACAGCCTTAACCTTAGGTGTCTTAGGAGCCTTTTCCTCGAGATACTCAGCAATTGCTGCTTGAGCGGCGACGTCTTGGAACTCGTCAAGGGCTTTGAGTTGCTCAACAGCCTCATACTTAGAAACAGCAGTGTCCAACTCTGCAAGACGAATGTCTTCGTGACCATGCTTGGCCAGGACTTTGATGCGCATAATATCTGTCGCAAAGCGAACCTTGTACTCGCCATTGAGTTTAGAAACGCCAACGATGTTAAAAACTTTATCTGTAGCCATAATGTGCCTCTGTGTGTGTTAAAAAATTAATGCCTCAAAGCCTATCTTCTCAGCATGTATGTATTATAATGGGTAACTGTTCAAAAGTCAACCACTTTTGGCTAACTATCTAGCCATTCTTCTGTGGCGGTTTTGCCACAGTCCTTGATCGGACCTTGGGATCTACATCAGTCCCAAACTCCTTATCAACATAGAACTGGATCAACTCTCTTTGGATTTGAGTAATCAAGTCACCATGATCTTCGTTAACCACGAACCGAACAGGGCATCGACCCCATTGGGCGCTCTTGTTGAACTCAGCAAACCAACGGCGGTGGTCCTTATTCTTGGCGTCGAATACTACCCAAGGACGACCGTGTAACTGTAGCCTGCTCACTTGTTTCCGGTGACCCAACTACGGATCACATCCTCTAGAGCTTTGAATTCGTAGGGCGCCTGTTTAGGACGCACTCGCAGGATTTCACGGCTATCGTGTTCCTTGTTCTTATCGCGGTTGGTTTTCATTTCTGTTCCCTGTTGATTAATTATGCAAACTCGTAAAACTTAACACTCGGATCAAGTGCCAGCAACTGCGCCGCACACTTGTTCAAAAAACGGAATCGACGATTAACTTCTGCTCTAGGCAACTCGCCGTCACAGCTGATATTCTCTGGACTCAATTGACTATCGATGCGGTCTGCTACTCGTTGACGTCCTGCCGCAGTCTTGATCTCAACAACCACATGCCCTTTGAACATGCTTGACCACTGATTCTCACGTGCCACGAACTCGTTTAGCTCTTTCATCTTATGTCCTTTTGTGTCTGTATGTAAGTATTATACGATCATTTACTCAGACTGTCAATAACCCTTTTCGCATCAGGGTATTCAAACATCAAGCTCATTTCGGCTTCGATACGGAGATCCTGGGCTTGGATGCGAAGCTCTTCAGCATAGGCGTCCAGTAGCTCTTGGGCATAGGCACGGTCATCTTCGTCGGCTTGCTCGTCCCAATCAGCCATTACATCCACACTCGCATTGAGCAGGAAGTTCAGGTTGTCCCTGTCCCAATCGTTAGTAATAAGGCCTCGCATGTTAGTTCCCCGCGTAGATTGAAATGTATTCCTCGCCCTCGTCAACATAGTCGAACGGTCCAGTGTCGTCATCAATTTCGTCTGTAACATAGGCTGAACTCAGCAAGCCGCAATCACCTGACGCACCGTGGCGGTAGAACACTAGTTTGTCACCGTGACCCTCAGCTTCTAGCTTCTGTAGGTTGGCAATAAAGTCTTTGAGTGTCATTATGCGGCCTCCAACATGTTAGCTGGCACGTTGAACATGCCTGCATTGGTCTTGACTAGAATGTATTTGATCTTGACTTTGTCAACAGTGCCGCTATAGGTCACGCCGTTGCGGTTGCTAGTGAACTTAACTTGGCTACCGGGCTTGAAGGAAAACTTGTTAACCTGTGTCAAACGCGAGCGAGCGAACTTAACTGCATCAATCACACTGGACAACTCAGTGTTGGTAAGATTGCCTTTGATAATCGCGGCGTTGATCTGCTGAACGTTCATGTCTGCTCCTGTGTGTGTTTAAGCGTTAATTATACAATGCCCAGCCCATTCTGTCAACCACAAGTAGGCCTGCTAGCAGCGGGGCCAGTGGCTCTTTTACAACGGTCAAGCTCCGAAGTAATCGCCCTGTTGGGCAGAGTCTTCTTCAGTAGGTTCTACGCTGATTTCCTCTAGCCAATCGTAGACTACGGTCAGCGGACAGTTCAATTGGGCAGCAATGCTCTTTGGGCTGAAACCCTCGATGTAGAGCTGCTCGATATCATAGGCCAGTTCTGCTACTTTACTCATCTTCTAACTCCAAGTCTGTTACTTCTTCTTCTAAACAATTAACATCAGTGACACGCATGGTCTGCTCTGTGTCACTAACGCCGTCGAATGCATCCGAGTAGGATACGTTATTGGCCATGAAGTCTAGGACTCCTGCCTTGTCAGTGCCCTCGGGCACTTCAATGTAGAACACAATAAGGGATTCAACTCGTGCCGTTGCCATTAGTAGCACTCGCTTTCGTTCATACGTTCTTGCAAGGCTTTCGCCTCGCTCATTGTAGCCCAGACACCGTCTGTTGCATAGCAACGCACAAACCAAACTGCCTTGCCCTCTACTTGGCGCAGGATGTAGTCGTACTCTTCTTGCTGGCAGCAGTCAAAGTACTCGTCTGCGTTCATGTAGCGACGCACTTCTTTGTCTTCGCCGCGCTGTGTGTAAGCGCCTTCTTGTGTGTCTTCAACTGTCTCACGCAAGCTAGAAAAGTCGCCTAAGTCAAGCAAGTCACGCACTACGAATGGGTCCATGTAGTTGGCCTGCAAGATAGCGCCGTTGTTTTCCAAGTAGCCGTCCCAGTGACAGTAAACCTGTGAAACGCTGCCGTCTGCAAACTCAAGTGCGATAGTTGAACGTGTACCCATTTTCAGCTCCTAGTGTGTTTGTGTATGTGTTAATTATAGCGCCTTTTGGCACTCACGTCAACTGATCGTTGCAATAACCCTATCCGCAGCAGGGTTATATTTGAGAAACATTTTGGCACTGTCAGTCCCGCCCTGCACCCAGTGGACAATCCTGTAGCAGAACTCGCCGCCATTAGTCATACCCAGGAACTCTGCTCCTGTAATGTCGTAGCCTTTGATCTTGCTGTCAACCGCAATCGCCTTGATATGTTCAAGGGGAATGTCGATCATATACTTGACATTCTTTGCTGTGATCATTCTGCTTCCTCTTCTACTGTATCCTCCAAGCATTCAAAGCAGTCTTCAACGCGGTCATGCTCCATGTAGAACGTATAGTCGCCTACAGTAACACGGCCTTCACCCTCTTTGATATACTCAAACCCGCCGTAATAGTCAATGGTGCGAGCGTTTTGCACTACAATCACACGGTCGTCACGATCAATATACACTCGCCCGCAACGGTCATCCAATCCCAAACGGCTAGCAGGCACTCGCTCCATGCCCTGCACCTGACTGTCTACGAGGTTATTAACTTCGTCCAAAACGTTAAGAGTTGATTCGCGCATTCCTAGCTCCTTTTGTGTCTGTATGTAAGTATTATACGGCCAAAACGCAGGTGTGTCAATAACCCTGCGTTCTGTAGGGTTTATACGGGTTGCAAACGAATCACGAAACCGCTATAGTCCTTCTTGGCACGACCTTTAGCCTTCAAGCCCAACACTACACCTTTTGGGTCCAAAAAGCGCAGATCGTCTTCGTCTGCATCAACTACAGGTGTGCCCATGTAGCTCTCTGGGAGCTTGTCAAACACCGCAGCCACGTTCATACCGCTAGCGATAGCCTTTGCAACATCTGCATCGTTGCCGTCTGCTTTAGAGAACGTCAAGTGGTAGTTAGGCAAGTCTGTGACCTTACGACCCAAGACCTTAGTGTAGTCGTAGAACTGTAGTGTAGAGAACGTTTCAAAGATGTTCTTGCCCATGTTAGGCACCGCATACTTCTCCCAGCTCAAATCGCTCGTACCGTTCAAGCGGAACACGGGCACCAAACCCTTGCGGCGTGCAAAGTTCACAGCCTTGACAATGTCGTTAACCAAGTCCAGCATGAAAGCATCGCGATCTGCAAAGAAGTAGTTGGTCTTGCGGATACGTGCCTTTTGGATTGTATTGGTGTTCTCACCCTTCTTGAACATGCCGCCACGACCGGCAGTGTTAAGGCAAGCGGCAATGCAACCTGCTGTGGCCTTAGGACATGTATTCTTACCTGACAAATCGCTGGGTGCAAGGTGCAGGATAAAGCTCAAATAGCCCTTCTTTGTGCCCTTTTGGATCTTAGGATTTGCAGTGCTTAATAGTTTGAACATCGTTTTCGCTCCGTGTTGTTTACTGTAGCCTTAATTATACGACAGATCTTGGATCCTGTCAATAACCCTTGATCTTAGTCAACTTCTCCGTCCAATAGAGCGTATACTTCACGCAAGAGCTCCTGTGCTTGATCGCAGATGTTAGCATCCACACTCTTGCACTCATACAGTGCGCTCTTAAGATCGTCCAAATCTGCTAGGATATCTTCTACTGTCATGGTGTGTCCTTTGTTGCTAAGCCATAATTATAACAGTAAAGGGCGAAGTTGTCAATAACCCTTTACATATACTGGTCATTGAGTGTGGGCTCAATCATCTTGACAAGCTCGCGCTCGTATGCATAAGCTTCAGCACGACCGCGAATCACGCAGATAACTTCGTGTTCCCAGTCAGTCCAGTTGCCCGCACGAATGTAATTGTAGATGACCCAATCCCGTTGCTCGTGCTTGGCACGTGAGATATGCTTACGCCAGCGCTCTTTGACAGCCTTTGCGACTGTAGTAGAGCCCTTACGTGTGAGTCCAATGTATTCCTCGCCATTGTGACGAGCTACATATATGACAAAATTTGAGTCTGATCGTGCTGTTCTCTTCATACATGTATTATAGCACCAAACCTAGACCCCGTCAATAACCCTACACGCACTAGGGTAGTTGACAGACTAGCCAAAATCAGTTATAATTATGATACTGAGAGAGAGACAATTAGAAGCGCATGACGAGGGTTCGAACAGACTTGCTGGGGATGGACGTGGAGGGTGGGCGAAAGGTTCTCTATAACCTGGTTGACACAATGGTTATTAATAAAAACTTGACAAACGGTTCCGGACATTATTTCCGAGATTTAGCCTCTCGAACCGCCGCTTTGAACCTATAAATCACATGATTATCATTTTCAACAGCCAGGGCAAGTTGTGCAGTGATAAAGCCATGCACATAGATCCACTGTAGATGACGATCATTGGGATACTTCTGTATAGCCACAGCCCAAGCTTCAGTCTGTATATAGTCAATGACCTTACGATTCATATAGGTTCGCTCCTACTGTTATTTACTGTATACGCAGAGGAACAGTCATACAGTCACTGTCCCCACTTGACTGTATATACGGTGAATACCAAAGTAGATTTATAGTGGATACCATAGTAAATTTATCCTGCAGCATAGTGTAAGAAAGTGTGAGTAGAATGAAGCTACCATGCGCTGCGCCGTCACGAGCGGTGGCTGATGGTTGACAAAAGTGTGGAAAAGTGTGACAAAGTGCAATAAAGTGTGGCCATTCTGCTCTCACGATTCACTAGAATGCCGGTGGGAGTGGATATAAGGGTAGATAATTTTTCGGGTCGGGTGGCAGGCAGAGGCATAGTTTTAATGAATACCCCTATGATCTCCGCTCTGACTCATCTTTTTCTAAATCTTTCTGCCAAACTGCCTTACCCTGGTCTACACGCACACGCTAACAGCGGGGCCTATACATATACAGTGCTAATATCCTGATCCGTACAGCGGGGCCTATGTGTGTGCATGTGTGCTATATATACTGTATATGCAAGCCCATTCATATAGATCCTTTGCACCCTTATCTACGCAAGAGCTGCTATGGTCACAGTGTCAAGCGTTGGGCGGATGGATGAGTATACGTGCTGATCATATAGTATATACAGTGCCAGAGACCTATGCTTATCTACTAGTCTTAATTGATCCCAGCTTAGAACGCTACTCAGTAGACGACTATATACTTTAACAGCGGGGCCTGTGTGTATACGCTCATATAGGTTGCTATACATGTTAGCTGTGTATATACTATGCTTATCACTGTATAAGTCCTAGTCGCTGTATATACTAGCAAATGGCAGAGTCTTTATACTATGAATAGAATACGTTATTTCTTTGATCTTTGGTATCAACCCGAAGTTTATATGAGCTATGATGATTGGCTGTATATAGCTAGTCTATGTGTTGTGGCCAACTTGAGTATTGCTTTGGGCTTATTCATTGGCCTTTTAATCTTATTGTAATCATACTCATGGTAAATACTGAGTAGAGAACTTCTACTCAATATATACACAGAGGACTTACATATATGTTTATACAACCAATAGTTGGCTGGATCAAGAGTTTAGCCAACCAGTTTAACAAGCCAAATACCTATGGCTCAGCTTTAGAGCATTACATTGTTGCTAACAACCCAAATGATGCATGTGATGTTGATCGACTAACACGCGAGTTTGAATCACGATCAAAGGGGTTTATGCTATGATTCGTCGATTCTTTAACGCCCTTGTTGATTTCTTTGTAGAATGGGGTGAGTTCCGTGCCCGTCAACACCTACGCAGAGGCCACTGGTACTAATATGCCAGTTCGTCGTGTAATGTCACATGAGTATCCCAAGTATGCTGCCCATCTACTGGCCCTTAGTGCAGAGTCTAGACACCTACGCTTTGGTTATGCTATACGCAGTGATATGATCGAAACCATGGTGGATGCTTGGCAGTATAACTATGCCAATCATAGACTGTTTGCCATAGAGAACTCTGATCTAGAGCTGATAGCTGTGGCACACATAGCCCGAGAACCCGGGGGTATGGAGCTGGCCTTTTCAGTGCTGGACCAGTATCAAGGGCAGGGTCTGGGCAGTCTATTAATGACCCGTGCTATACAGTACTGCCGCTACAAAGGGCTACTAGATGGGCACATGGTCTGCTTACCACATAATCATGCTATTAGACACCTGTGTGTTAAACACGGTGTGATTATACGTACCACGGAGGGGGAGTCCGAAGGTCTTATACACTTACCCTGTGCGGACTATACGACCATTGTTAATGAGCACGTGGATCGTAACATGGGCATCATGGACTACTGGCGTAAACGTCTGGGCACTGAGTAAATCCGGGGCCGCAGGCCACCAAGAGGCTAGGCTGATGCAGACCGCATCGGGCTAGTCGACTATACGTGACCCGACAAAAATTCTTTTGCGCGGCTGCTTCGCAGCTAGTTCATATAACTAGCACACACTCGTAAGAAAGCCCCAATTAAGGGGCTTTTGCATGGGCTCTAAGCTATATTGATTAGAGTGTAATGCCCATTGCCTTGGCTTTGTAGCCCAGGGCAACGATTTCTCTGCTTGGCTTGCCCATAACGTATTCTGTAACCTTAACACCGTTGCCTGCAACACGGGTGTTTGAATAAATTGCATAGCCACTGTGGCGGATGCGACTAGCTTCTGCGGCTAGGTTCTTAACGCCGAAACGTTTGGTTGCTTCTGATTGGGTAAGTGCTTGACCCTCGTACAATGCGTTGAATACTTTGTAAGTTTTGGTTTCTGGATTGAACAATTTCATTTTATTTCCTCTTATGTAAATGTGTTCGCTGTTTACTCTAACAGCAAAGTCTAAGTATATAGTATGCCCGCTGAAAGATCAAGCACGTTGGCTAGATTCCTTTGGCTTGGGTGTCCATAAGACTAGATCAGGGTAGCGGTCGCTGGCACGTTGCATGGCATCATCTAGGCTAACTGCACTTTGGGCCAGGAACTCTCCGTTGTCCTTTCTGTAGGCGTACCAAACGGTGCCCTCTTGCTCAACCCGAACTTCCACGTTCTCTCTATCAGGGTCCAGGCCCAGGGCTGCTTCTCGGGCTACCTCACCCTGGAGCCGTTTGATATGTTCCAGCAGGGCTATGATCCTATCAGGGTCACTGGCCATGTTTCGGGCTATGCGTTGTTCACACGCTCGCCAGGCCAGCCAAGCGCCCAGAGCAAAGGCCAGGAGTAGATCGATTAGGTATTCCATATAAGTATAGTCTTTCTTTAAAATGGGTGTTGATTGTAAACGGGGGTCTTTTCGCAGTAGTATTCGCCCCTCAAGGGCTGGGTTGTGCCACAGTCGTAGCCTGTGCTAGCCGACGCTAGATGATCACTTAGGGTCTTGCCCGTGGCTACAAATGAGCCAGCTGAGGCCACAGAGTATGCGGCACACCCGGGTAGGGTTAGGGTGCAGGCCAACGCAATAAGAATTCTGTCCATCTTAGGTCCGTTATGTGTGCGGTTATGTTAATAGTGTATCCGTAAGTATCTGGGTTGATATGCGTATGATAAGTTGGGTCCAGGCCATGCTTCATTACCCATACCCCCATGTCAGTGTGCTGCCAATCCCAAATGGGCCCGGCTGCATACAACTCAGGGTCCTCTACATCGCCCATATTAAACTGATGCACATGCCTGCGAGTGTAAACTTGGTCATTGTGCAGGTGGTATTTTTGTTCAATTTTGGGCGTGGTCTGCCAGGAGGGTTTAGAGGTTGTATAGCTAGCCATATGTGTAGAGTATAAGCTAGCCCGGGGCAAATGTCAAGCTCAAAGCTGTTGACTGAACGCCAAAAGCATTATATAATAGCCACATACACACATAGAAAGGCCAGCAAATGGAAGCAGTTAAAGAGATCACAGTTTGGGCAGATGGCTCAACTGCCAATCACACT
>Ga0209599_10000803_pt1 | contig 17761 bp, 15 predicted proteins | sample Shrwel_input2_FT_FD_187534 | JGI IMG/M metagenome (GOLD analysis project Ga0209599, IMG submission 187534) | Subsurface microbial communities from deep shales in Ohio, USA - Utica-3 well 1 S input2 FT (SPAdes) (version 2) ... | reverse complement strand
AAAAAATTATTTCCTTCATGATCGATGATCTTAAGTTCTCTTTCATTAATTTTCACCAAAGCCACATCAAAAGTTCCGCCACCAAAATCATAAACCAGCCAGTTTTTTCCCTCTGTAAGTTCTATATTTTGGAAATTTGCATACGCAAGACAGGCTGCAATCGGCTCTTGAAGCAATACAACCTGTTGAAAACCTGCAGAAAGTCCCGCTTTTTTGGTAGCATTTGACTGAACCGTATCAAAAGAAGCCGGAATTGTAATAACAATCGACTGAGGTTTTTCATCAGGAATAAAACTTAAAAGCTCTTTTAAAATCATTGATGAAAATTCTACCGGCGTTTTTTCTTCATTAATATCCGAGATCCGGTAAAGATGTTCCGTTCCCATTTTTCTTTTAAATGAAGCAAATACATCAGAATTTCCAGATTTTAAAAGTTCTCTTGCTTTTTCACCAATAAAAATTCTACCTTTTCTGTAAGCAACAATCGAAGGAAGAGTATCATTGAATCCAACAGGATTTTTGTACACAACAACTTTTCCGTCAACAAACTTACAAATCCCCGAATTCGTTGTTCCGAGATCAATTCCAAAATTTATATTTTCCATTTTTTATTCTGCTATTACAATACCTTTTTGCCGTAAAATCAATTCATCACCGTCTTTTTGAAAAATTACAGGCTTTAATACTTTTATAATAAGAGGTTCTGAAGAATTACCTACGATATTTGCCTCAATAGAAGTATCTCTGGAATCGTAAATTTTCCCGATCGGATTGCTTATAATAAATCCCATTTCTTCAAGTTCATGATTGATGCGCTCAAAATTCCTTTGAAAAATGGTAAGATTCTGATCGCTTGATTTTTTTTCTATTTCAAAAAGTTGATTGATGATATTCAGCATATTTTTTTCTTTTAAACAGATTCATTTTTCTTTAAAACTAATTACTTAATTTTCATTCTTACAATCCTGTCTTTACCTGCAAAAACTATGGTCTTTTTATCAATCCATTTACATACAAAAAGTCCTTTCTCGTCAGAAATTTTCTTCCATGTTTTTCCAAAATCGGAAGAATAACTGATGTGATGATCTCCGACTGCAACCATTTCTCTGCCTTTTGATCCTGGTTTTATTTTAACACAGGTCATGTAACCTGCATTTTTTCCGGAAGCCTGAATCTGCCAAGTTTTACCACCGTCATTAGTTGTTGCAATATTGTTAATATTCGCTTCCTGTTTTGTATAATCTCCTCCAACTGCGATCCCGAATTTATCATTTGCAAAATCTATAGAATAAATTCCCTGCGAAGATTCTCCCTGAATGAATGGCGTATTGAAAACTTCAAATGATGCTTCAGGATGATTTTTATTAAACCTAAAAATTCTGGATTTTACACCACCTGTTGCAATCCAAATATAATCTCCTTTTGAAGAAATATTGGTATTACTTGCAGCAAAGGCAGCTTCTCCACTTTCTAAATATAATTTTTGAGAAAAATTTTCGAAATATACATTTGCATTATCGAACAGTTTTAATTTTGCTAACTTAAACACATTATTAGAATCCGGATCACTAAAAGCATAGCCTAATCTATTTTCAACAACTAATAATGCATCATAAAATGCAGTTTTTACAGAATCCGTATGAAAAATTTCGGCCTTTAAATTCTTCTTATCAATTTTAAAAAAATAAGCCGGACTTTCAATATTAATTGCATAAAATGAAGTTTCATCCTGCGCCAAAGTTCTGAACTGGAGTTTCTTTTCAGACAGCCTAATCTGCTTTTGGTTTTGAGGATTTTTTAAATCAACATATCCGAATTTGGAATCGGTTCCGCTATACCAGACTTTATCATCGTAGATTTCTAAAGCTCGGATACTTATTTTATCATTGAATAAATTTTCAAAACTGACCTTTTGAGAAAATATGATAACACCAAAAAGTGAGAATAAAAGAGGTAGTATTTTTTTCATATCTGTCAAATTTAATCAAAAAAAATTCCGCAAGATGCGGAATTTAAATTTATTTTTCATTGTCAATATCGACATCAACATCTCGCAAAGGCTTCTGCTCAGCTTTAAATGTTTCACCGTAACCTGCTTTATGAAGCTTACTGTTTCTGAGACTGTATGTGAAATAAATCAACACTCCAAGAACCAACCATCCTATAGAAAGATATTTTGCTTCATGGCTAAGATTCCAGATCAGATACAAATTAATACAGATTCCTAAAGTTGCTATTACCGGTAAAGCAGGAACTTTGAAGTTTCTCTGCAAATTAGGTTCTTTCTTTCTCAAAATCCATACTGCAATACACACCATTGTGAAGGCAAACAGAGTTCCGAAACTCGTCATATCTGCTAATTTACTGATTGGAGTAAATGCAGCTACAGTAGCAATTAAAACACCTAAAAGCATTAAACTCTTTGCCGGGGTTTTCTTAACAGGGTGCAAATCGCTGAACATTTTAGGAATAAGACCATCTTTAGACATTCCTAAGAAAATTCTAGACTGCCCCATAATCATTACCATTAATACAGATACTAAACCTACAGTTGCAGCAATGGTAATAATATAACCTGCCCAACCTTGTCCTGCAATTTCAAAAGCATACGCTACTGGAGCTTTAATCGCGTCCGGATATTTTCCCTGAGGATCAAAATCTGAATAATGCATCATTCCTGTAAGAACTAAAGAAACCAATATATAAAGAGCCGTACAAACCAAAAGCGATACAATGATTGCAAATGGAACATCTTTTTTAGGATTGATCGCTTCTCCTGCCTGAGTAGAAACCGCATCAAAACCAACATAAGCAAAGAAAATCGCAGCAGCTCCAGAAACAATTCCCTGAATACCGTAAGCTTCTTTCATATTTTCACCTTCCTGAACCATTCTTGCAGCAGGAATGAAAGGATTCCAGTTTTCTACATTGATAAAAAACGCTCCTGCAATAATCACAAATAATACCGCAGAAACCTTCATAATAACAATAAGGTTATTTGCTTTAGCCGCTTCCTTCGTTCCTTTAATAAGAATAGAAATTACAAATAAAACAATAAGAAAAGCCGGCAAATTCATTGAAAAACCGTCTCCTGTATAACTTGCAGGATCTGAAGTGAGATACTCAGGCAAATGAATGCCAAACATTTTCAGGAGTTTATTAAAATATCCTGACCAGGATACCGCAACCGTCATTGATCCCATTGCATACTCAAGAATAAGACCCCATCCGATGATCCATGCAAATATTTCTCCTACCGTTCCGTATGCGTAGGCATAAGCAGAACCTTCTACCGGTAAAATAGATGCGAATTCTGAATAACACAATGCCGCGAAAACACAGGCAATCCCGGCAATTACGAAGGAAAGTGCTAATGCAGGTCCTGCATGATAATATGCACCAGTTCCTGTTAACACAAAAATTCCACCTCCGATGATCGCTCCGATCCCGATGGCTGTAAGACTCCATTTACCAAGCACCCTTTTGAGTTGGCTACTTTTCATATCGTCTTCAAAAGCACTCATGGGCTTTTTGGTCCAAATTTTAGACATATTTTTTTATTTATTAAAGATTTACGAAAATATAAAAAATTTATAGATCTTAACATTTATTAATAAACTTTTGTCATTTAATTTAAATTGTGGGATATAAAAAACTGATTTACACTTGCTTTAAAATATTTTAAACTGACTGAAATTTTCATTATTTTTGAAGTCATGAATTTATATGATCTCTTTGTAAAACCGTATGAATCTTATACTTATTTACAAATTTTGCTGGAAGTTACAGGAACCGTTTTCGGAATTTTAAGTGTATACTTTTCTATTAAAAAAAATATCTGGGTTTATCCTACCGGAATTATTTCTACTCTTATTTACGTGTATATTCTATTTAATTTTGGCTTGTTAGGTGATTGTCTTATCAATGTGTATTATACCGCAATGAGCATTTATGGCTGGATATTGTGGTCTAAAAACTCTGAAGACAATATTCATGTGGAGGTGACATGGGCAACAAAAAAAGAATGGTTCTTTGCAATTATTCTTTTCATCATCAGTATGTTATTGGTAACTGTTATTTATTATTACAAACCTTACATTGATAATCATTTTTCGCTAAAAGGTGTTAACTTAGGTCTTTATCATCTTGATTGGGCAAATTGGCTGGATATTCTTACTACTTCTATATTTTTGGTTGGGATGTGGTTTATGGCGAAACAACGCATTGAGAACTGGATTTTTTGGATCATAGGAGATTTTATTTGCATTCCTATGTTAATTTATAAGGAGCTGGGTATTACTTCGGTTCAATATTTGGTATTTACCGTTATGGCGATCTTAGGATATGTCAGTTGGAAAAAAAGTTTTAAAGAAAAAAATACGGTAAAGACATGAAAAATTTAATAAAAATAGCATTCACAGTATTTATAGCAACAAGTTTAACTTCTTGTATGTCATACAATAATGGCTACGCAGAAGCATACGGAGATCCTTACTATGATAACGGATATTATTACGCTCCGCAAGGTTATTACAATACCGGAGGATATTATGGTAACGACGGTTATTATTACCGAAATGATATGAGATATTACTACGACAATGGTGTACCTTATTATTATGGTAATAACAGAACAAAAGTTTATGTAGAAAAAAGAAGTAATCCTCAAAGACCTGCAAGTGGTTTCAGAGATACTCCGAATAATAACAATGGTTATACAAATCCAAGAAACAATAACAACAGCAACAGTAATCCAAGAGGAAACAGCGGTTTCAGAAACCAAAATACAAACGGACAAAGACCTCAGCAACCGTCAACGCCGAGATCAAACAGCAACAGCGGATTCCGAAACAGTACCAACAGTACAAGAAATACAACACCTGCAACTCCTCAAAACACCGATCAGAATAATTCTACAAGATCTGGTGGCGGATTCAGAAAATAATCATTCTAAATAAGTAAACGGACAGTCAACGCTGTTCGTTTTTCGTTTTTATATAGTAATTTTGCAAGTTGATTTTTTAGACAAATAAAGTATGGAATTTTACAAATATCAGGGAACAGGAAACGACTTTGTAATGATCGACAACCGCGATTTGCAGTTTCCAAAAGATAAAAAAATCATTGCGAAATTATGCGACAGAAGATTCGGAATCGGTGCAGACGGATTGATTTTGCTTGAAAATGATGAAAAATATGATTTTAAAATGGTGTACTACAATTCTGACGGCGGAGAAAGCACCATGTGCGGAAACGGTGGAAGATGTCTGGTTGCTTTTGCCTTTTTTCTTGATATTTTCGAAAATAAATGCACTTTTATTGCAATCGATGGACAACATGAAGCGGAAATCTGCAACGGAATTGTAAAATTAAAAATGATTGACGTAGAAAGTATTCAAAATGACGGAAATGATTCAGTTTTAAACACCGGTTCACCGCACTATGTAAAATATGTACAAGATATTGCAGATTTTAATGTTTTTGCAGAAGGAAACAGCATTAGAAACTCTGAAAATTATAGAGAAAAAGGCATCAATGTAAACTTTGTAGAAAATATTTCTGATGATGAGATTTTCGTAAGAACCTATGAACGAGGCGTTGAGGACGAAACTTTCAGTTGCGGAACAGGAGTTACGGCTTCTGCTTTAACTTTTCTTCAAAAAAACAATCTAACCTCCATAAAAGTTAAAACACTTGGTGGCGATCTTAAAGTATATGCTGAAAAACATGGAAATTCTTTCCGTGAAATTTGGCTGGAAGGTCCCGCAAAACAAGTATTTAAAGGAAAAGTAGATCTTCTTTAATTCAAACAAAACTTTTAATCCATTTTAATTATAATGAAAAAAGCTATTCTTATTATCATTCTTCTGATTCTCGCTGTGACAGGATTTTTTGGTTTGAAATTCTATAGTAAATACTACGGCAACAACATAAAAAAAGACGGATATGTTTTAATTCCGCATGGTGCAGATTTTAAACAGATTGTAGATTCTGCAGCGAAGTATGTTGACAGTAAAGAATCTTTTATGGATGTGGCTAAAGATAAAAAAATGGATCAGTTTTTTAAACCAGGTCGTTACTATTTCAAGAAAGGAGCAAGTAATACGAGTTTGGTTAATATGATTAAGGCAGGAAACCAGACAGAAAATTCTTTCAGAATCGGAGATTTCGGAGATGTTTATCAAATGGTAGGGAAAGTTTCTAAAAAAACAGAACTCGATTCCTTAAAATTTGTAAATGACCTGAACAAAATTGCTTCAGAAAAAGGATATAACAACGCTGAAGATCTTAAAAAATATTTTTTCATCGATACCTACAATTTTTTCTGGACAGTAACTCCCAATGAATTTTTCAAAAAATTTGAAGATCAGTATAATCAATTCTGGAATGGTGAGAGAAAAGCAAAAGAAGAAAAATCAGGTTTATCGAGAGATCAGATTTATGCTTTGGCATCTATTGTGTATAAAGAATCGGGAGGAAAACCAGACGAGATGAAAACTATTGCAGGGCTATATCTAAACCGTTACAGAAAAGGGATGAAACTACAGTCTGATCCTACTGTAATCTATGCAATGAATAAACAAAGTAATTTCAAAGAATCTATTAAAAGAGTCTTTTACAAATATTTAACTACTCCATCACCTTATAACACGTATGCTAATGCAGGAATTCCTCCGGGACCAATCTGTGTGGTTGATAAAAACTCTGTAGATGCGGTTTTAGATGCAGAAAAGAATCCTTATATTTTCATGTGTGCCGATCCGGCAAGACTAGGTTATCACAAATTTACGGCAAGTGCAGAAGAGCACGTTATTAATGCAAAAGCTTATCAGGACTGGCTTAATTCTAAGAATATCAAATAATAAACATAATTAACTTTATTTTAACAATTTTATAATTAACATTTCGCCATTATATGCGACATATCTATTAAAAATAATAAAAGAATCTTGAAAACCTGAAATATTCAGCATTTAATAATTCACAATATTAAATGTGTTTTTCATGAATTCATTTAAAAAATACCTTATGAATCAGACGGAAATAATCAGTATTTTTACAAAGAAAACTTTAGGGCTTACTTTTGCGTTATCTGCAGCAGCTTTTGCTTTCGGACAAGAGAAAGCAAGTGTAACAGGAACCATTGTTGATAAAAGCAATCAACCTGTACCCTACGCTTCAGTTACCTTTAGCAACAAACAAAACAAACTTTTTAGCGATGCTACTTTAACAGATGAGAAAGGTCAGTACAAACTGGATCTTACTCCCGGTAACTATGATATTACTGTTGAAGCAATCGATTACAAAAAAAGTGTAATCAATAAGCAAATTGCTGCAGCAGGAAATATAGGTGCATTATCTATTGAAGCTGAAGGTTCTGCAACCAACTTAAAGACCCAGGAAATTCAGGGAGTTACTATTACAGTTGCTACAAAACCTTATAAAGTTGAACTTGACAAGAGAACATATGATCCGTCTCAGGATATTGTGAGTAAGGGTGGAAATCTTCAGGATGTACTCTCAAATGTACCCTCAGTTTCTGTAGATACAGACGGAACGGTATCGATGAGAGGTAGTTCGAATGTAAGATTTTTAATTAACGGAAAACCTTCTGCACTTTTAGGAATCGACGATGGAGCAAATGCTTTACAGAGTATTCCTGCAGATCAGATCGAAAGAATTGAAGTAATTACCAACCCTTCTTCAAAATTTGAAGCTAGTGGAACAGCAGGTATTTTAAATATCATCTTAAAAAAGTCTAAGAAAACAGGTTTCAATGGTAGTATTATCGGAACTTTGGGATATTTACCTCAAACGAATTTAAATACCAATCTAAGCTGGAGAAAGGGGAATTTAACCTGGTTTTTAAATGGCGGTGGCGGTTATCGTGAATCTAAAAACACGAATAGAAATAATGCAACATTTTTCAATGCTAAATTAGATAACGACAGAATTTTCACAGGTCAGGAATCTATTACAAACAGCAACAACAGCAATTATAATGCATCTTCAGGTATTGTTTATGATATTTCAGATAAAACTTCTATAAATGCTTCTGCTACAGTAAGAACTTACGAAAGCGAAAATTTAGGGAATATCACTTATGATTACCGCTTCCTTAACAATCCCAATTCATTTGTTACTAGAATGAATACAGGTTCTAATGACAATCTGGCTTTTCAGGGAGATTTTGGTATAGATCACAAGTTCGATGATAAAGGGCAGAATCTTTCATTATCTGTCAGCTTACAAAGTAATAGATCGTATAATGATACTAGTGTTGACGAAACTGAAAATGGTCTTTTTGAATTACAAAATTCAATTAATCAAACTACAAAAAACAAAACATTAGTTGGTAAAGCTGATTATGAACTTCCTATCGGTGAAAATTCAAAAATTGAAGCTGGGTATAGATTAGATATTAATCAAAACGTTTATGATAATGACGTTTTGGAAAGAACAGTTGCAAATCCTGAATTCCATTTTCTAAATAATTTCACTTACAATGCTTATTACAGAGAAATTTTCAATGCAGGATATTTGCAGTTCAAAAGCAAAATCGGCAAATTGGGTTATCAGTTAGGTCTTAGAAATGAGTATTCTCAGATAGATATTAAATATTCTAACTTAGATTATTACACCAAAGATATCAACAGCAAAAAAACATACAACAATTTATTTCCATCTGTTTTCCTGAGCTACGAAATTGCAAAAGACAATCAGTTTTTAGTTAATTATTCCAGAAGAATAGACAGACCGAGATCTTGGTTTTTGATTCCAAATCCTAGTTATACAGACAATCAAAATATTTTTGACGGAAATATAGATCTGAATCCATCTTATGTAGATTCTTATGAATTTGGATACAGCATTTCCAAAGGAAAATTTACAGTTAACCCGACTCTATATTACAGACATACTACAGATGATGTAAAAATGTTGGTGTATTCTGATTTTGTGGGAGCTTTCCATACAAAACCGATTAACTTGGGAACAGATGACCGTTATGGTTTAGATTTAAATTTCAATTGGGATGCAACGAAGTGGTTAAAATTCCTAGGAAATGTAGATTTATTCGGATATAAAACCACAGGAATTTCTAATGCCCCGGAATTATCAGGAAGACCATTATCTTTCGAAGGAAAAGGATTTGCTACGAGAGCCAGATTAACTTCAACCTTCAAGATTGATAAAACATTCAGCTTTCAGTTACAAGGATTTTACAGAGGAGGTCAAAAAACTGAAAACCAAACCAGAGATGATATGTATGCGTTAAATTTTGGTGCATCTAAGACAATTTGGGACGGTAACGGAACGGTAAGTTTCAATATTCAGGATATTTTCAATACTCGTGCGATGAGAAGTACTACCAATACTTCAGAATTTAGCAGAGATTCTTACATGCAATGGCAACCGAGACAGTTTGCAGTTTCTTTAACTTACAGATTCAAGCAGGGTGAGAAAATAGATCAGCCAAAAAGAAAGAAAGATGTTAATGCGAACGCTACAGGAGACGAACAGCAAGGTCCGATGTAATAATTTACAGCAGAACATAAAAATCCCGAAAATTAATTTTCGGGATTTTTTTATTTTAATTTTGCCATTTCAGCTTCATAAATTCTTTTCCTTAAATCGCTGGATGAAAATCGGTGATCTCTTTTGTTATAAAAAATCTCAATTCCCTTTTCTTCACAATATTTTTTACCAGTGAAATCTCTGTCCATATAATCGTCTCCGATAATTCGCACATCAATTACAAAAGATTTCAGAATATCTTCCAAATCTTCTTCTGTGTAATATGGGATAATTTCGTCTACCGCATTGACAGCTTTCAACTGAATATATCTTTCAACAATGGTCTGTGTAGGTCTGTTTTTTGTCGGACGATCATGAGAAGGATCAATCTGTAACCCTACAATTAAATAATCACAAACTGTTTTTGCTTCTTCAAGCATTTTGATATGACCTGCATGCAGCAAATCAAATGAGGAAAATGTAATACCTATTCTATCGGTTTTCATCTTTTTCTATATTATGTTAATTTTTTCTCGATTCTAAATATTTCTGCCATTCCCAGACAGTTTTTAAAGCTTCCTCCAATGAAGTTTCAGACTTCCAACTGAGTTCTTTTTCTGCTTTATCGGCATTTGCATATGCAATGGTAATATCGCCTTCTCTTCTGTCACAGATTTTATAAGGAACTTCAACATTATTTGCCGATTCAAAAGCCTTAACAACTTCTAAAACCGATGATCCTTTTCCTGTTCCAAGATTATAAATATCAACTACAGTTTCATAAGAATTTTTTGCCATTAAACTTTTTAAAGCTGCAACGTGCGCTTTGGCTAAATCTACAACATAGATATAATCACGAATTGCCGTACCGTCTTCTGTAGGATAATCATTTCCCCAAACACTCAATTTTTCACGAATTCCTGCCGCGGTCTGCATCACATAAGGAACCAGATTGTTTGGAATACCAATCGGCAGTTCTCCCAATAAGGATGAAGGATGCGCCCCGATTGGATTAAAGTATCTCAAAAGACAAATTTTTCTCTGATAACCCTGAGCAAAATCTTTCAAAATCTCCTCTCCCATCTGTTTTGTCTTTCCATAAACGCTTTCAGGCATTTTCAGCGGAGTATTTTCATCAATTGGCATTTCATCTGCCTGTCCGTAAACCGTACAGGAAGAACTGAAGATAAAATTTGATATATTTCTCTGCTTAAATTCCTGCAAAATATTGATTAATGAAAATAAATTGTTTTCATAGTAATCAATAGGTTTTTCCTGACTTTCACCAACTGCTTTAAAAGCTGCAAAATTAATACAGCCTTCAATATTGTGAGCATCAAAAACCTGATTGAGAAGTTCTTTTCTTTTTAAATCGAAAGGATAAAAAATAGGTCTTTTACCTGTAATTTCCTCGATATTATTTAAAATAAATTTTTCCGAATTGGATAAGTCATCTACAATAACAACCTCAAAGTTATTATTGATCAATTCTACCACCGTGTGAGAACCGATGTATCCAAGTCCGCCTGTTACAAGTATTGCCATTGTTTTTTATAAGTAATGTGTATTTTTTATTTTAAACTTCCAATTTCGTCCATATTTTCATAGTTGATTTCACGATATTTAAATTTGTTGATTAAAAATATCAATGTAGTTAAAACGATAATTGTAATCAAATTTATGAACATATAAGAAGGTTGTGTTCTTTCGTTATACATATAATTGTCAATTACTCCTATAATAAAAGCAGAGAGAAAGTAGATATAATAAATATTGAGAAAGAGAATACTTTTCGATGATTTAAAAATTACTAAGACTAAACTTAATAGGTTTAGTATGAAAATTGATCCTGTAAAAATTAAATCAAAATAATAGATAGGCATATCACCTTCAAATTTTGAGATTGCATCATAAGTTGCAGCACCCGTTATTAAAAACAAGACAATACCCAAAAATATGATCAATATTTTAAGTCCTAAATATTTAAAAACTTTCCTTTTCATTACTGCCCCATAAACTCCAACACAGCATCCGTAATATACTTCAACTGTTCTTCGTCTAATTCTGTATGCATAGGAAGAGAAATCACCTGATCCAAAAGCTTGTCTGTATTCACAAAATCTGCATCATTACTTTCCTGAAAATATGCTTTTTGTTTTCTTAAAGCTACAGGATAATAAATCATTGCAGGAACTTCTTTTTCAGTTAAGAATTTCTGTAATTCATTACGTTTTCCATTCAAAATTCTTAAAGTATACTGATGAAATACGTGAGTTGAATATTCAGCTCGTTTCGGTGTTAAAATATTTTCGTTTCCGGCAAAAGCTTCGTCATAATAATCAGCTGCTTTTCTTCTTGCATCATTATAAGAATCAAGATTTGGAAGTTTTTTTCTCAAAATTGCAGCCTGTACACTGTCTAATCTTGAATTTACGCCAACCTCATCATGATAATATCTTTCGTACATTCCGTGATTTACTATCCCTCTCAATCGGTGTGCTAATTCATCATTATTGGTAAAAATAGCTCCACCATCGCCATAGCAGCCTAAATTTTTAGACGGAAAAAAAGAAGTCGTTCCAACCGTTGACATCGTTCCTGCAAATCTTACAGTACCATCTGAAAACGTAAATTGAGAACCAATTGCCTGTGCATTGTCTTCTACTACGAATAAATTATGCTCTTCAGCAATCTTTAAAATCTCTTCCATATTCGCACATTGTCCGAAAATATGAACAGGAATAATCGCCTTAGTTTTTGGAGTAATTGCTTTTCTTATCTGTTCGGTTGAGATGGTAAAAGTATCGTAATCTACATCTACCAATACAGATTTTAGCTTAAGCAGATGAATAACTTCCACGGTTGCCGCAAAAGTAAAATCTGCGGTTATTACTTCGTCTCCTTCCTGCAAATCCAATCCCATCAATGCAATCTGCAAAGCATCTGTTCCGTTTGCACAAGGTATTACATGTTTTACGTCCAGATAAGTTTCCAGCTCATTCTGGAAAGATTTTACTTCAGGTCCGTTGATGAATGCTGCAGAATCCATCACATTCAAAACTGCATTATCTACATCATTTTTTATTTTGTAATACTGACTTTGCAAGTCAACCATCTGTATTTTTTTCATACGTCAATTTATTTTTCTAAGTTAAATGAAACCTCATCACTTTTAATAATTTCTATAAAAAAAGTTTCAAAAGCGGTTTCACCAACAAATATTTCCGTAAAAATAAGGAATTTAAAATCCTGCAAAAAATTTTATTGAAATTTGTTTTATCTTTATCCAAAATAAGTAAATGAGAAAAGTTTTATTATTTTGTTTTTTAGCCGGTTATAGTTTTGTTCAGGCACAAACTGAGTTGGTTTTTGTGTATTTTAACAGCAAACCCAACAAGGCTGTATTTTACGCAAATCCGTTATCAGAATTAACTCAAAAAGCACTCAATCGAAGAACTGCTTTAGGAATTCCGTTGAATGATCAGGATGCACCTATCGAACAGTCATTTATCCAAAATCTACAGAATTTAGGATTTACGATTACCGATTCTTCAAAATGGTTAAACGGAGTTGCCGTAACAGCCAATCAAACTCAGGTAAATTTAATCAAAGCTCAACCTTTTGTACAATCTGTAGAAAGTTTCGCCAAAAATTCTTCTCTTGTTTTAAAAACTCAAAATATTAACAAGTGGGAAAGTTTTGAGCAATCTCAAAAGATTTTAACAACTTTTGATTATGGTTCTGGTTCAGCACAAATTGACCAGATTAATTTGAGACCTCTACATCTCGCAGGTTTCACAGGAACTGGTGTTACAATCGCTGTAATTGATACTGGTTTTCCTACTGTCAACACAGGTTCTGCTTTTTCAAGATTGTGGACGAATAATAGAATAAAAGGCGGTTACGATTTTGTTACCAAAAGCACCAATATCTATGACGGAACTTTAAATGCTCATGGAACGGTAGTTTTAGGAGCTATCGGAGGATATATTCAGGATACATTTGTAGGTTCTGCTCCGGATGCCGATTTTTATTTATACAGAAGCGAAAATGCAACCGTAGAAGTTCCTGAAGAAGAATTGTACTGGATTGAAGCAGCTGAAGAAGCAGACCGAAAAGGAGTAGATATTATCACGACCTCTTTAGGCTACAATATTTTTGACGACCCCAAATACAGCTATACCTACGCTCAGATGAACGGAACAACTTCTTTCATAGGAAGAGCGAGCCAAATTGCAGCAAATAAAGGAATTTTCGTATTAATCGCTGCCGGAAATGCAGGACAGCAAACATGGCATTACATAACAACACCTGCAGATAATGCGCAGGTTTTCACCTTAGGATCTGTAGATTCTGCGGGATTATCTTCAGGATTTTCCTCATTCGGACCCAATTCTTCGGGAGTAATAAAACCAGATGCAAGCGCAAGAGGAAGTGCATCTACAACAGTAAATAATAATTCTACCACAGTAGTTTCCGGAACTTCTATTGCTACACCAATTGCAGCAGGAGGTGTTGCTTGTTTAATACAGGCATTTCCTACAATGAGCAGAGATTTGATGAAAACCAAACTACGTCAAACTGCATCTTTGTATCCGAATACAACAGATCAAATGGGATACGGAATTTTAAATTTTGGAAGTATGTATAATTCTGTTTTAAATACTTCAGAGCTTGTAAAAAAAAATAAAATTGCCATCTTCCCGAATCCTGTAAAAACGATTTTGAATATTGTAACAGAAGATGAAGTTTCGTCTCTTGAAATTTATGATAATCTCGGTAGATCAATTTTCAAACTTCAAAACAAAAAATCAGTTAACGTTCAGGACTTTGCAAAAGGAACTTATTATCTGAAGATTCAGATAAAGGAAAAGGTTTATTATGAGAAATTTTTGAAAGAATAAATAACAAAGCCTTCCGATTGGAAGGCTTTGTTTTAATATAGCATATTATTTTTGTCATTCCGGAGGAATTTAGATTTGAATCTTTATATTGAGATTCTTTCAGAATAACAAAAATAGCGATTAAGTTTAAATATTAATTTCTAAGCGGAATTTCTACTCGCATTAATATTTCCGAAGAGAGATCTCGTTACCAGCTTTTCATACGCAGCTTTATTTCCTTCACCTTTTTGAATTTTCATTAAAGCATATTGCTGAATACTCAATAATGGAAGTACAATTTTCTCACGGATCTTCACCGATTTTCTTGACAAAGGATCTTCTTCCTGAAGCATTTTAAATCCTGTTAGTTCAAGCATAATGTCTTTTGAAAGATTATATTCACTGAAAAGAACATTCCAGAACTCACCGAATTTAGGGTTGTCTTTAATGTAATAAGTCAGTGGAAAATAAGACTTGTTCATACTCATCATCGAGTTCAAAACCAAAGTTTTAAAGAAATCTGAACCTTTATATAATTCTCTCACCTCATCAAATCTTCCTTCCTCTTTCAGTTGCTGCATCGCAAAGCCGAAACCGAAAAACCCCGGAACATTCTGCTTCAGTTGTGACCAAGATCCTACGAATGGAATGGCTCTCAAATCTTCAAATTTCAGCTCATTTCCTCCGCCACGTTTTGAAGGTCGGCTTCCGATATTGGTTTTCCCGTAATATTCCAACGTACTCATTTCCTGAAGATAAGGTACAAACATCGGGTGCGCTTTCAGATTAGAATATTTTTTGTAACTGATATTTGCCAGTTCAATAATTAAAGCTCTTTCTTTTTCCGTTAAATCTTTTTTGGAATTTTTAAATACATCATTTTCAACTCCTGCCGTCAAAAGCTGTTCAAAATTAAATTTAGCCTGTTCTTTATTTCCAAAAATACTTGTAATGGTTTGTCCCTGAATCGTTAATTCAATTTTATTATTGGCAATTGTTTTTCCCTGAGAAGCATAAAAATCATGAGTTTTTCCGCCTCCTCTTGCAGGTGGACCTCCTCTTCCATCAAAAAAGACTACCTTAATCCCGTTTTCTTCTGAAAGTTTGGTAAGCACTTCTTTCGCTTTATAAATTTCCCAGTTGGCTTTCAGGTAACCTCCGTCTTTTGTTCCGTCGGAGAAACCAAGCATGATGGTTTGTTGGTTGCCTCTTCTTTCCAAATGTTTTTTATAAATCGGATTTTGATACAATTCTGTCATTACGCTTTCAGAATTATCAAGACCTTCCATGGTTTCAAAAAGCGGAACAATATCTATGTTGATTTCCTCATCTTTATATCCTGTAATTTTGAAAAATGCATACACATTCATTACATCTTTCACTGCATCAGAATTAGAAATAATATATCGGTTCATGCCACGATTTCCGTTTGCCAACTGAATATCTTTTACTTGTGCAACATTAATCAATGTATCTTTTACAATATCTTCAAATTCGTCTGCACTTATTTTGTCGGAAATCTGGATAAGCTGATTAAATTTTTCATCATTATCCGCTTCCGATTCGCCAAATTTCGCCTGATAAACTTCATCAATTACCTGCTGATGAATTCTGCTGTCTTGTCTTATATCTAAAGTCGCAAAGTGAGTCCCGAAGATTTTCACTCGGTCTTTGAAATTCTGAAGAAGATCCAGAAACAGCGAATTGTGCTGTTCTACTAATATCTTTTCTGCTTCATCAAGTCTTTTAAGAATATCTTCTGCGGTAATTCTTTCATTTCTAAAAATCGCGGAGTACAACTCGGTGCTTAGCTGACCTAAAACTTCGGAAACTCCTCTAAAGCTCAATCTTCTTCTTACATCTTTTAAATTTCCGTAGTACGACTTTAAAATCGCAGAACGAAGTTCTTCTGAAACTCTTTTGGTAACATCTGCTGTCACAAAAGGATTTCCATCTCTATCACCTCCCGGCCAAAAACCAAGCTGAATTAAATCTTCATGCAAATGAAAATGTCCGTTGCCGAAAGTTTTTTTAATCTTCGTGAAAAGCTCTCCAATCGTATCGTAATAAACATATCTTAGATAATAAATGATGCTTAATGCTTCATCAATAGGAGTTGGTTTTTCTTTATTTACAAAAGGAGTTTTACCCAACTGCTGCAAAAGCATATCGATATTGGTAATAGAATCATCTGTGATTGCTTTTCTTAAATCATGTAAAATTCTCTGTACAGAACTTGGATAAAATTGAGTAGGGTGAGCCGTAAAAACAATTTTCACCGTAAAATCTCTTAGTTTTTCACGCACTTTTTCCAGCTTATGATCCTGCAAAGAACGCTCAAAGAGATTGGTAACCGTACCGCTGTCACTTTCAGAATGAAGATTCGGAAATGCAGCATCTTCTATACTGTCAAATAAAACTACCTGTCTCTCTATATATTGTATGATTTTAAAAAGCAACTCGAGTTTCTGTTCTTCTGTCTGTAAATCGGTATGATTGGTAAAAAATTCTTCCACGATTACTTCTGGAGTTTTCCCTTTCTGATAACCGTTTTTACTTTCTTCATATAAGAATGGAAGAAGCATCCCAATATTGGTCATTTTATCATAAGGCAGACTCATAAATAATGAATTATAAATCTGAAATTTATTTTCTACAATCTGTCTGAATTTTTCTGCTCGATGGTCGTGTATCATCTAACAAATGTAATAGATTTTAAATTTAATTGCGAGTGATTAATCTTAAAAAAATGTGAAATTTGATAATAAAGACGTTATTCTGAATTATAAACCCTAAATTTATGTATTGAACAGTATATGATTATTATGAAAGAGAAACCTCTGAAGCAGCAAAGCATCGACGAATTGTATCAAAACGAACAAAATACTATAAAAAATTTTACACGAAATTCTGTGATTCTGATCATAATTATTGCGATTTCTATTTTTGTAACAGCAGAAAAAGGGTTTGGACTGATAACTTTCCTACCTATATTTTCAAGTTATTCAATTTTGTCGTCTTATTTCAGACTAAAAAACATTCGGGAAGAGATCAAATCAAGACTTATTCATTTAAAGCAATAATTAATATTTTATACATAATATAAGTTTTTAGAGAAAATTTTATTTAGACAAAATTGAAAACTAGATGATTTGCTAGTGAAAATATTTTTTTAAAGCACTCTCATTATGCCTGTATTATTGCAAAAATGACAATCAACTCATTAACAGATGACTTATTTCACCTATATAAATAATTTTTTTTTGAAAAATAATAAACTTAAAATCAAATAATTAATTCTCCACATCGAAATTTTTATCCTCTGGAAGGGAAATTGACTAAAATTTGCACAGTATTTGTAT
>Ga0209599_10000802_pt1 | contig 17787 bp, 16 predicted proteins | sample Shrwel_input2_FT_FD_187534 | JGI IMG/M metagenome (GOLD analysis project Ga0209599, IMG submission 187534) | Subsurface microbial communities from deep shales in Ohio, USA - Utica-3 well 1 S input2 FT (SPAdes) (version 2) ... | reverse complement strand
ACCAGTATTCAGTAGTTAATGCGTTAGCTTTTAACATATCTAAGATTTCTAAGTCGATTTCTAAAGAAATGTACTCAGATAACATAGAAGTTAATTCAGCTTCAGCATCAATTGAATGGTAAGCGTTTAAATCTTGAGCTAACTCAGGAGTCCAAACTGCTTTCAACTTACGAGTTTTAGCAACGATTGCTTCAGATTTCAATTCTAAGTCAACTTGAGGGATATTCAAAGAATTTCCGTCAGCAACATCATTTAATCTGTCTGTATCTCTATCTTCATAATCACCTCTGTTAGCAGCAGTTGGTTGTTTTTCATAGTTAAGCACTAATGAACCAGTTAATAAACCAGTGATAGCGTCTGTGATGAAAGTTACATTTGTACTACTAATAGCTGTAAATTGAGGATAAATATCACCAGTGATATTAGCACCAGCAATTGTAAATGCTTTAACTGCATTATAATCAGCATCTGAAGGAATACCAACAGTTACTTTTTTGTATGAACCTGTAGCAACGAAGTTACCATCAAAGTTTACATCAGCAAAAGATACTGAAGATGTTGACCATAAAGTTGCAACTGATGAAGATTGTGCATCGTTAACTGTGTAACCAAATCTTCCAGCACCATACAAACCACCTTCCGCAACTTGTGTAGAACCTAATTTGTTACCAGCTGGAGATAAAGAATCTTTACCTACTGTTCCAGAATTACCATAGATAGAATCACCTTTAGTAAATCCGTTTGTTGTTGTACCATATTTGAAATCCATGTAGAAAATCAAACCTGAAGGTAAGTTCATTGGTTGAACACTTACGAATTCTTTCGCAGCGATTTCACCAAAAATTCTTCTTACCAATGGTAAAGCTACACCAGACCATTCTTCTGAACCTGCAGAAGTACCGGTACCAGTTGCTTCATCAAGCAATTGTTTTGCTTGGTTCTCAAGTAACACAGCCATAGCGTGTTGTTGAGGTTTGTTGTCAATTCCTTCTAAAAGACCAGTTTTTTCCCACTTAGATTTTAAGCCTCTAGTTTGCTCAAGCATAACTGAAGTTGGGTTCTTGCCTTCCATAAGTTTTGTTAAATCAAAATTTGCCATTTTGTTTTTTCCTTATTTGTTTTTTATTATTTTAAAATACCTGCTAATTCTTTAAATCTGTTGGCGTAAGTTGTACCTTCGCTAATGATTTGAGAATCAGATGGTTTAGTGCTGTTTTGCACTCTTGTTGTTCCTTCAGCCATTGTTTTTACTACTTTCTTAGGAGATTGAGAAGAAAACTTCATAGATTCTGCTAATGTAGAGTAAACCAATTTAACTTCTCTAACGTTTGTAGTTCTATCTAAAGAATCAATTACTTTAGATTTTTGCTCGTTAGTTAAGTTGTAGCTTCTGAATAATTTGTTAGAGAACAATAATTTAGCGTTCAATAAGTTTACTTCATTGATTGTAGATTTTAAAGTTTTGATAACTGAAATAGCTTCTGCTAATTCTGCTTTCAATACTTTAGTTTCTTCTACTTTCTCTTTTTCTTCTTCTTCAGCTTTTTCTTCTTCTTCTAACTCTTTGATAATTTCTTCGATGTTCATTTCTTCATCATCTTCATCTTTATCATCAGATTCATTTTGAGCGATTACTGCATCAGGCTTATCAGCGTGCATTGCTACATCTACTTCATCAGCTGATTCAGTTTCCATGTCGTTTTGATCGTGACCCATTGCATCGTATTCACTACCATCAATGTTGTCTTCATCTTCACCACCATGTAATTCTTGCTCTAATTCTTTAATGATTGCTTCTAAATCTAAATCATCTTCTGATTGTTGATTGTCTGCATCATAATCACTTTCACCACCAGCATTATCTGCATCAGGCTCAGCGTGATCTTCACCACCAAATTCGTCTGCTTCAGTTGCGAATTTAACATCACCAGATGCTAAATCTTCTTCTTCACCATTTGCTTCAGAGATAGACTTTTCAAATGTGTAGTCTTCTACCTCAGCTTCTGGTTTTTTAGAAGTTGATGTTACATCTGCTGCACCTAATTCATCTTCTGCACCAGCATTGTGTTCGGTTGGTTTTTTGTTGTTTTGTCCCGATGTTGTACCACCGTTACCTGCGCCAATGTTTGAAGATGAATAATCTTCTTCCATTTTTTCAGCGTCTTCTTCTTTGTCGTCTGCCATATCTTCAGCTTCTGCACGTAATTTTTGAGATAACATTGATTTCAATCTTGGAGTAAATGCTTCCTCTAATTGAATCTTTGCATTTGCTAATGCAGTTTCTCTTACGGCTTTGGCGTCAGCGATAGCTTCTTTCAATAGTTTTGAACTTGCCATTTCGTATGTCCTTTTGATTTGTTAAGCCATTGTAGGATTAGGCGGCTTAAATAGAATTTTGATATTCTTTCGGAACTCTATATGAGATAGAGTATTCATCGAGTATCGTAAATAAAATAAATCCTACATTATGTAGAATATATAATATACATATATACTTTTTATAGAAAACGATTAAAGTCCGATAAATTTTTTCGGAATTTGTTTTAAATTTAAGAATTCAATTGCGTTTTTAGATGTTCTTAATTGTTTTCTAACTGCCGCTTCTTTTTGAACTCTTTTTTTAGCAGAAGGTTTAGTAAAGTATTTTCTATCTCTCAATTGCTCTACTGTCTTAGAATCCTGCCATTTCTTTTTTAATGTCTTTAACGCTTTTTGTAAATTGTCGTTGTTGACGTTGTCGATAATAATCATTCTTTATTTTTGTTTGTAACGTATTATTGTAAAATTATTATAGTACCACTACTTACACTTACGGATTGTGGGTAACATGGAAATATTTGATGTTGTTCTATATCTTTGAAATCTAAACTACCACCACCTTGTAAATTTACACTGCCACTTGGGTTGTTCTGTCCTTTCATAATACCCCATGTGTTAGGATAGTTTGAACCTGGTCCTAATGCAACTGAACTGCTTACTGTACTTACTTTAAATGCTCTATAATTTGTACTCATTGTTATTTCCTATATTAATGTTTATGATGTCCACCACAACCACAGTCATGCTTTTCATTACATCCACAATCTGATTTATTTTCTTTTACTATTGATTCATTAGGAACACAATTAGGAACTTGTCTACCATCCTTATCTTTCATTCCAATTTGCTTATACCCCTTCCAACATGGACCAGCATCTTCATTTGTTTGTTGAGGCATTACACTTCTCATTTGTAAAGATTGTTCTACCTTTGGTTTTCTATGTCCTAATCTATGCATTGCAGTTTCTTCATCAATATCTGCTATTTCAAAATACTTACCTAATACATACCCCATATCTTCGTACATAGAAGCCAATCTTTGTTGAAGTTGTTTTGCTTCATTTGCACTTTTTTCAAATTGACCAGATAATTTGTTCAATTCGTTCATATTTCTTTTAACGGTTGCAGGATCAAAATTGTTTCCACTTTCTTTCATTGCAAACGTATGAGCTGCATCTACAATAGCACCCAATGTTTCGGCTATTTGTGCTAAATCGTGTTCTGCTTGTAATTTAGGTCCAAATGCTTTATAAGTAGAAATCACTTCTAAAAAATGTCTTCTTGCTTCGTTATGCATTGGAGATGGTGCTTTCTTATCTTCACCCTCACCCATTAATTTTTTTAACTTTATCATACTATTATAAATATATTAAAATGAACTATTGATTAATTTATAGTCCTTTTCGGATAATTCTTTTTTTGCTTTCTTTAACAACTTATCAACTAACCTACTTCTTTCTTTAGAATCTTCGGTACTTAATGAACCTTTTTTATCGTGGTCTTTTTTGATTTGTTGTAATTTTCTTACTGCATCTCTATCATCCATATAGATTGCTAATTCAACTGCCGCTGCACTATGTTCATTTCTATCGGTCATTTTACTAACCTTTTTGTTGAATGCTTCTGCTGGATTATATGCTTCACCCAATAAATCTTTTAACTTTATCATTAGTTTAATTCCTCTATAATTTGTCTCATTAAATCTTGTGCCTTACAAAATCTACCACACTCATCTATTTCTCTACTTACGCCTTCGTTTACCGGAGTTAAGAATGCTCCATGTGTTGAAGGATTAGAAACGAAATCAAATCCAATTAATTCAAAATCTTCTTGTACCATTACCTGATCGTTTCTCATTGGTTTAACTGAACCTAAACCTCTACTACTAATACCTAAACGAATATTGTTTTTAAATAATTCTTTTAAGATATTTCCAGATGGTGTAGATAATACTTCTACTGTCCCAACTAAATCTTGTCCATCAAAATGCATTTCTACAATATTATGAGAAACATTTTTAAGGTTGATTACAGTCGATTCTGGATGGTCTAATTCACCCAACGCTCTTCTTTCATTAATTAATACATCGTACTTCTTTGCCTCTCTCATTAAGATTGCCATAGGGTAAATACGATTGTTCTGATTTGGTGCATCTGCTCTTTGTAAAACACCCTTAACCAAAAACTTTCCGTTTTGGTCTTCACTAATCTTCCCTTCAAATAAGGTATGTTCTATTAATAATGGTTTCATCTTATGCTAATAATTTATAATATTCATTGAAATGTTTGATTCTATCGGCTAATCCAATAGTTCCACCATTTACTCTTTTTGTAATTGATGTTACAACCGTATCGGATGCACCACCATCTGCCATCTTATGTAATCCGTTTTTATTGAAGAACCATGCTGCTGATAATAATGCGTATTTCTCAGCTACTACTTGTGGGTTAGCACAAACATCTTCACCAATTGATTTACCAAATGCTGTATAGTTATCTTTTCCTGTTAATTGGATGTATCCTCTACCACAAAATTTTGCACCTTCACCACTTGCTTCAGAACCATTGCCCATTCTATTACCATATACTTTGTTAGCAATCTTTTCAGGTTGTCTAGCATATTGGTTTGCTAATGCTTCAGTTGGGAAATACTTTTTGAATATACCCATTAATCCTTTTGCTGAATAGTTTAGGTTTTCTTTTGTCAAACGGAATCCACCACTTTCATGTCCACATTGTGCTAAAAAGTGTGCTAATCTTAATGGAGTATCTATTTGGAATTTAGCTGCTACATCTGGAATCATTCCTATAACTGCATCAGGAATATGTCCTTTTAGATTTTGTAATTTTAATGCACCACTATTTACAATAGGAGTTGCTGCTACCGGAGTTGGTGTTGGAGTAGAAGCTGTTGCTTCACCCATAATCTTTTTCCAAGTTCCATCACCCACAATACCATCTGCAGTTAAACCATTCTTTAATTGATATGCTTTTACTGCTTCCTCAGTTTTAGGACCAAAGTTTCCTATTGGTTCTAAACCTAATTTAGTTTGTAGTTGTTTTACACTTTCGTTATTATCACCTCTTTTCAATAACATATACTATCCTCTTATTTCTTTTTATCTGCTTCTTGTCTTCTTTTAGTTGCACCCACTAATTCTTTTTGATATCCAGCCATCACTCCTTGTGCTTTTTTATAATATTCACCGTCTTTTGTCATAACTTGCATATTTGATTTTAATTTTTCAATTTTACCTTTTAAATCAATTTCTTGTTTTGTAGGTGTGCCCTTTGTTCTATCACTATCTCTTGACTCATTCTTACTTCTTAATTTAGCCAAATCACTTCCTTCAATTTCACCATCACCATCTACATCTAATTTCTTTTGACCTGCAGATAATTCGGCTTCTTTAATTTTCATTCTTTCTTTTAACTCAGTTTGAATACCTTTAACCAAAGTAAAGAATTTTTTCTTTTGTTCATCACTTAAATCAGCTGGAGAATTTACACCAAACTTACTTAACATTTTTTGAAAGATTCTCTGATATTCAGATTCTTCTTTCATTACTTCTCTTACGATGTTTTTGAAATGTTCTCTACTTAATTGTATTTTGTCATCACCTTGTGTTTGTGGTAATCCGTTTGCTACGTTACTATCTTTTTCAGTTGGAACTACATCCATTTCACTTTCTTTGATAGCGTTTGCTGGTTTTCTTGAAGCCATTCCCAACACTTGCATTGGTACTAATCCTGATAATTTCATATTATGCCTTTTTTAATCTTACTGTTTGATATTTATCCATTTTCGTTAAACTCTTTAATTGTGTTTCTGCTGAGTTTTTCGGAGCTGGTCTTGTTATTGTTCTTCTTTCTGCATTTTTACTTGCACCCTTTGGAGTTGCCGTAACCACATATTTATCCAATGTTGTTGGTTTTTTTGGTTCTGCTTCATCCAATTCCTTTTCTTCATCACTATCAATTTCTTTAATAGTGCTTGCCATTCTTATAATTCTTTCTTTAATTTTTCTGATATTGTTTTCGGTTCTCTTAAAGAAATCACCTTTACCTAATTGTGTTTCACTTTTTAATTTAGAATACCAACCCATAAATTTTTCAATTTCTGCTAATTGGTTTTTTAATTCTCTAATACCATGTGAAACTTTTTGAGATGGAGTTCTTGTTTCATCTCTTTTTAATTCCAACCAACGATTTTCATCTATACTTTTAGCAAATTCAAATCCTTCTCCGGATGATTTTACTTTACGTTTAATATCACCTTTAGTATCTTTACCAAATGCAAATGGAGTATTATACCCATCAGCTGATGCCGTAGTATTTTCCTCTTCGATTTTTTTCTCTCTAAGTTTAGTACGAATAGTTTCCTTTAACTTAGATAGTTCTTTTTCCGATAGTTGATGCGACATCTGATAATTCCTTTTCTAATTCATAACACATCATTAATGAGGTGATATGACTATCTTTTACTTTAGTAATATTAGAAATTTTATTTAATTGATTGATTGTTTCTGTTAATTTAATCTTAGTAACTTTATCCGATATTTTACTTACTACTGCTTTAAATTCTTTAATAAGAGATTTAACTTCGGTTGTAAAATGTACTTTAAGAGTATCGGAATTAGTAAATGAATTAATATATTCTTTTAATAACCCTTTTTGCTTATCGTTTAAATTACTATATTTTTGATTAAAACTATCTACTAACATTTTATAAGAAAGTAATTGAATTTCTTTATCTTCTTTTCTTAAATCGGTTTGTATTGTAGATTCTGATAATGCTTTGGTTGTTGGTGTTTTGCCAATTAAGTGTTCAACTAATGTATATTTTGTATTTACGAAATCTTTAGGGTCGTAATTTTGTTCTGTATTTGTTTTGTATTCAAATATTTTATATACTGATGCTAATACTTTATAGTTAGGTATTTGAGAACGTAGGAATTCTTCAATTGAATAGTTATCTTTAATTTCTTTAATTAAGTTATACTTTTCTTTTAAGATTTTCTTTTCATCTAATTTAGCTCTACTTTCTACCACAGCATCTACAAATCTTTCTGCTCTATTTTCACTATTATATCTTTCCGACACAATAAATTGATACAATTTCAATTCAGTAGATAGCTCTGTCTTTGAGTTAAAGTATTTTTTTAATAATCCTTCTGCTATACCCTTTCTATTATTAAGGATATCAGAGGTTACTTGTCTCACTAGCAATTCAAACAAAAAGCCTGTGTTTCTAAATTTTGAATGTTTAATTTGTTTCATTTATATACATTATTCCATTTATAAATATAAGGTGTTAAAATAAGAATTAGTTTTCTAAGATATTTTGTTCATCCATCATAGATTTTCCTTCATTTATTATCTTTGAACCACCTTTAGTTATCGATTTTTTAATAGAATCAATAAAATTTTCGTTTCTACTGTTATATTTTAAATCTTTACTACCAATTACATCTCTACCAAATGGTGATTTATCCTTACCACGTGTTGAATATTCTTTAGGTCTACCAGCCATCTTAGCTTCTTGTTGATTTTCATCTCCACCTAAATCAGCTTTTAACTTATTAATCTGATCTTCAACATTTAATGGTTCTCCGTTTGGTGTTGGTTCTTGTTCTTCTTCACCATCAACCGGTGGTTCTTCCGTATCAACATCCATAGGTGCACCTGCTTCATCACTTCCCAATGCCGGTTGTTGTCCTAACATACCTTGTTGTTCTTGTGATTTTTCAGTACCAGTTGTTTCTAAATTAGTAAGTTTAAAAGTCATCATTGCATCATCTTTCAAAGCTTCTCTTTGTAATTCTGCTTCTTCAAACGAGAAATTAAGAATATTTTTATAAATCCAATCTTTAGAAATTACTTTCAATTGATCCATCTTTTGAATCAATTCCATTTTCATTGTCCAAAGATTAATCTTTTCTTGTTCGTATATTAAAGATGGTAATGTTAAACTTAATTCAAAGTTTGTTAATTCACTATCATCAATACCCTGTGAGTATAAGTGAGCAATTGCAATCTTCTCTAATCCATCAACTACAATTCTTTGTAATCTTTCAATTGTTTTTGCAAATCTCATATCCATTGCAGCTAATGTCGCTTTTGAGTTACCATCTTCTAAGTAACCTAAGTGTTGTTTAGGTATCTTTAATGCTGCAAACATTTTATTCTTTAAGTAATCAATATCTTCCATTGGTGCATACTCTAAACCATCTAAGTTTGTAATTTCAGTACCACTATCACCACCTCTAACAGGTAGATAGAAATCTTCCATTAAGTTTTGAATATTATACTTTAAATTATATTCACCACTATTTTGGTTAACGTATGGAGTTTTCTTTGATTTTTGAATAATCTTTTGGATAAATGAATCTACTTCACCTGGAGGAATACCACCTACATCAATTTTAAATATTCTCTTTTGTGGTGCTCTTACAATTCTATGGATAATCATTGCATCTTCCATCAATGTAATTTGCTTCCATAATCTTCTTGCACTTTCTAACATTGATTTACCATATGGTAAGAAGTTAGTATCTGATAATAATCTAAAGTGAGCTATTTCATAGTTTTCAAATTCTGTTTTTTGACCTGCTATGAATAATGATTTTGTTGCTATTGGAGTGTAAACAAATTTAACTGCCTGCCAATTGTTTGGGTCAAATCCTTCTACTCTTGTAATTTCATATGCCGATAATGGTTGAACCCCTACTATACCTAAGTTTTCTGCTATTTCTAAATGTAAAAAGAAATCACCATATTTAACTAAATTTCTAAACCAAGGCCACATATTAAATTCTACGTTTACAACATCATAGAATAAATTCTCTAATATTGCTTTAATATGTTCGTTGTTAGTTTTGATTTCTAATACTCTACCATATTCATTTCTACTTGTTGATTCATCTGCATAGATATCTAACGCCGATGCGATGATTGGATCCTGGTCCATTGAATCATAATCTCTAAATAGTTCTTGTCTAATTTGCTGATATGCTAAGTAATTTTCATATGTATTGTTCATCGTAGATGAATGTAATCTCATATATCTATCTCTTAGATTAGTAGCAATTGCTTGCGTTTCATCATAATCAATTACTCTTAACTTACCACCTTGATTTCTAACAATCGTAGAAGTAGAAAAGAGTTTCTTTAACCTACCGTAAAATGAAGTATCTGCCATATTATATTATTACCATTTTCTACAAGACCAGTATCTTGCTTTTGTTCTAGGTCCTGGATTATCACAATTATGTCTTGCTCTAAAAGATTTTCTTGCTTTAGGATTAGACTTTCTTATTCTCATTGTTTTCTCACCTTTGGATGCTGCAGATGTTCCACCATGTCCAAAATTTACTTTAACAACTTTACCTGCAGGATTCTTTACATACACTTTAAATTTCTTAACATCTCCTGTTGTTGGTTTGCCTAACTTAACTTCTCTACCCTGATATTCTGCTTCCTCTAATGTAGATTCATTATACATTTCTTTTTCTTTAACCTTAGTTTTAAGAAAAGATATAAAGTCTTCCATTTCTTCTATATCATCCTCATCTACATCGTATTCATCAATATCATCATCACATTCTGCACAATAGTCTTCGTTTGTATTTATACTACCAAACCCAGTACCTGTATAAATTTTACCTAATTCAATTTCTTGACCATTTTCCATAGTTATTGATTTCCTACTTAAAGGTAAACCAAAAAATTCATATAAAAAATTTTTATTCATACTTTTTCCTATTATTATATAATATATAAATATTAAGTTATCTAAGAAGCCACCTCAAATCCTCAAAATCATCTTTATTAACTTGCATTTGATATGGATTTTCTTTTAAATCGGTTGATGTATACATTCCAGTTTGAGTGTATTCTGTTTTCGTAAATCCACTTAATACACTTCTATTCAAATCAACTCGTTCTCCTCTTAATCTAAGAGCTGTATCTCTTACCCATAACCCAATACCCAAACTCATTGTTAAATCATCGTTATAACCCCTCGCTGCTTCTGCTCTACCATTTACCCATACAAACGTAAATAATTCATCTATGGTTCTCTTAGAGTGTATTATGATTGATTTATCTTTCATATACGAATCAATCTTAGAAACAATCATAGGACGAGTTTTAGATGAAATAGTAAATCCAGGAATCATTTGTTTTTGTTCTCTATTCCATTTGTTTGTCCATTGTGTATCAGCATCTACATACTGAACATCTTTATGACTCCAAAATAAATTCTTATAATCTCTATCTAAAATTTGTTGTATTGTTGCCCATCCAATGTTTGCATTATCTACAATTAATAATGCATCGTTATATTCCGTTGCTATTGAAATTAACATATTACCAAAATCAGTTGGTTCTATTTTACCTTTATATTCTGCAACTTGTTCACAACTTTCCGCATCAATAACATGAAATGCAGAATAATCGGCACCATCACCTCTACTTACATCCGCCGTTACTACATATGTTCTTGTATAATCTGCTTCTTTCCATTTCCATATATTACCATCAAAGCCCCCTTTACTAATTGGTTCAATTATGTAATTATCAGTATACCATTGTAATAATTCTCCATCAATAACATTATCACCCGAACTAATGAAATCACAATCACACTCCTGTGCTGCTTGTTTATCACCTAATTGTTGTGTTTGTTCATCTCTCCAATCTTGTTCTCTATCAGGATGCACCGTCCAGTGAAGTTTGATAGGATTAAATAAATTTTGTCCGTTTTCTGCACCAACCCACATTCTATGAAACCAATTACCCACACCATTTGGAGTAGAAAGTGCAATACAGTCACCACCGGTAGCCAACGTCAATTGAGTACCAGTCCATATTTCATCTATATAATCAATAAAGGCTGCTTCATCAAATACCAATAATGATAAGGCTTCCGAACGACCAGAGTCAGGCTTTGAAGATACTGCTTTTACTTGTGAACCATTTTTTAATCTAAGAGAAAGTTTGTTATCCTCTGATTCGGCAACTCTTAACCATACAGGTAAAAGTTGATTCATCGTTCTAACTTTTAATACTAAGTTCTTTGCTACATCTTGTTTGTTTGCAATAATAAGAACGTTGAAATCTTCATGGAATATCATTTTCCAAAGTGCATAACCTGCCACTAATGTAGATATACCTAACTGACGTGATTTAAGAACAATGTTATATCTATGGTCTTTAAAATCTGTAAGAGTTTCTTCTTGAAAAGGATACAACTCAAACGCTATTTTCCCTCTAATTGGATGCTGGATTTTGCAATACTTTTTCATAAAGTATACCGGATCACCGGCACACTTTTGATATTGTTCCTTAATTACATCCTTTAGGGATTTTTGTGGGGTATTCATTATTTTTTCAACTTAATCTTCCAATAAACACCTGCTCCAATATAAGGTGATAGTGTTCCATTAGTACCATCGGTTGTTCTATTTGCTACCCCAGCATTTATTTGATAAATTTTATCTTTTTTAGTTTTTAGTAAGAAACCAGCTCCAATATGTGAAACTACATCTACTTTGTTAAATCCACCGTTTAATCCAAAATATATTTGATTTTTAGGTAATTCTTTTACAATTAATGTTTCTTTAATTTCTCTTTGTTTTACTTTAGCTGTAAATGTTCTTCCTTCAATTTTGTTTTTGGTAATTGTATCAGTTAAAAATACATATCCTAAACTATCTGGTAAATGTAATGTATCGTTATAGATATTTTTAGCAAAGTAATCCTTTAACAACGCAGCAGTATCTACAATTGCAGGAATTAGTACTTCTTTAATTGTTTCATGATAAATATCTTCACCTTTTTTAGTTACTACTTTTGTTTTAATTACTTCTACTGTGTCAATTGTGTGTTTAACAAGCTCATACTTTTTACCATCTACTTTTACAATTTCACCTGTTGTTTTTTTGTTTCCACCACATTGCTGGAAAACTACTACTACAATCAATAATGCGATTGCAATATTTTTAATGTTCAAAAATTTCATTATGTTTCTCCTTTATTATATTCCAATCCTCATCTACTGCGGTTTGGAATTTGATTATTAATTCTTTTATATTCTCAATATCCGAATCCATATCTGCTTTTATTTGCTCAATATTACTCGGTAAATTCCATTTTTCAATAGTTCCATCTTCATTTACGATACCAGGAACCGTTTCTACATCTCTTCTTGCTTGTTCAAAACTTGCCAAATCATCTTTAAGTATTCCTAATGCTTTTAAATTCATTTTCCAATACTGATAATTATCATAAAGTCCAGCCACTTTAAATTTTGCTTCTCGTTCTACTAAACAATTAATACAATATCCACTTTGTTTAATAAAGCGTAAGTTTGCACCTTTAGGATTAAATGTTTTACATTCTTTAGATTTACAAACATTTAATGTATCTAAGAATGTTCTTGCATCATCGTATTGAGTAACAGCTATTTTAAATCCTTCATGTTGTTCCCACTCTTTACCATTTGCATCAAACCATCTATCTCCAACTTCTTTCTTTTCTTTTGCCTTATCCCACCCCACAGTTGCATTTCCACTATCTCTACCATGCATTACATCCAAAATCTTTTTTCTGCTAGGATGCATCCAAGGTTTCTTATCCTTATTACCTTTGCTCTTAATTAACATAAATTATAACTTTATATATAAATATATATTTTTATCGGCTAAACTTAAAAATTCCGAGTATCTGATTTAAAGGTGCAAATGCTCCCGTTAATTTATAAGCATTTCCTTTATACTGAAATACAATTCCTTCACTCGGTACAATCTTTTCAAATCCACCTATTGAATTCAATCTACTTAATTCTTTTTCTAATTTTTTAATTTGTGTTATAGTACCACCATTCATAATTTGATTAGCAGTTGTTTCCAATTCTTTTCTCATAGATTGTAATGCTTTATCCGGCTGAGCAGTTAATACTGAACTCATAAATGATAATACTTGTGCACCAACACCTAAGAATATATCTTCAAACTTTCTCAAATTACCAGCCATAATAGTAGCTTTAGGTCCTTTCTCAATTCCCTCAGCCCATTCTCTTGCTTTATCATCTACTATGTCACCAATTCTAAAACTCTTATCATCAAATGCCCATCTTTTTACTAATCCGGATTTCTCTAATGGTTTGATTTTCTTTTTAGATTTATCTACAAAGTTTTCCCACCAAGCTTGATGGTAATCTGCTACTCCATCTTTATCATTTAATCCAAATTCAGATTGTAATTTAGAAATCATACCATTAAATCTACCCTTTTGAGAACTTAATGTTTTATTCTTTGGTAATTCTACAATAGGAGGTCCTTGTATTGTATATTTAGATTGAACATGTGCATTGATTTGTTTAATCATTCCACCCAATACACTTTCTGCACCATCTACTTTTGCAATAGGGTTACCAGCTTCATTATATTCAACTGCATTATGAAAAACTAAAAGTGCTTGATTATATGGAATTACATTTACTGATGTTGGCCATATTACTTCTAAATTTACAAAACACTTACCTTCTTTAAATATTTTATCTTTTTGTGCTTTTGATAAACCTCTAATTGCATTTTCCAAATCTTTCATTGCGAAATTATATGCATCAGTTAATCCACCTCTACCAGCAAACTTAGTTGCTACACCATTGATATCCATTGCATTCGCTCCAGCGTTTGCTAAGTGTCCTTTATTTCTTGCTGCTATCAATCTACCATTCTTCCAACTTACCGCTAATGCTTGCCCATCAGTCTTCTCTCTAACCACACCTAAGTTACCTGTTAGTGCATTGTTAACAATATTTTTTAAATCTCCAAACGATAAATTCATTCTAATATCAAATGGATGATTCATATGTCCATATGCACCACCTTCCATTATCAATGATTCTTCTACTTTTCTAAAGGTAGTAGCTTGTTTACCATTGATTGTTGGCATTCCATGTTGGTCTTTACTTATATTTTTAATGGTTACTCTTTTATTTTTAAACTTACCCATTAAAACTTCATCACCATTATCTACATCTACATTAATATCTTCTGCTAATTCAATACCTGCTTCTTTTTCAACATCGGTGATTTCTTTATAACCCATATTACGAAGTTCTTTAGCTATATCGTTTATTGAACCATTATATTTTCCTAATACAGCGTGAGTAATTTTTCGTCTTATTGTGTAATTACCTTTTTTATATTTTTCAATTACATTCTTAAAATGAATATCAGATGTACTCATTTCAGTAAGAACTTCATTTTGTTGTTCTGGTCTATCCCAATCATCTTCGTGAACTTTACCATCTTCTTTATCATTATTGTAATCTTGTAAAGCCATTTCCCAAACATCGGATGGTATTTGTCCATCTTTCATTTGTTTAGCAAAATGTAATATAAACCATTCAACGTGTTTATCGGTATCACCTTCCATTTCAGTTCCAGCAAATATAGCTGCTTTACCAATTCCACCTGCCACTAATTCTGCTACTAAATGTTCTGCCATATGACCACCTAAATGCTTTACAAATACACTTGCACCATGTCCTATTCCACCACCAATTGCAACACCCAATGCACTTAATGCAACTGTCTTACCTAATGATTTGAATGCTGCTTTATGTCTTTCATCTAATGGTTTTCCGTTAAATAAATTACCAATACCTTCACCTGCACTTTTAAATTCACTTCCCAAATGTTCCATTTCTCTTTTTACAGCTGGAACTATTGATTTTATTTTTGAATTAATCGCTTCACCAATACTTCGTCTCATTGGTGAGTTTGGTTTATGTTCTCCGTTTCTAAAGAATTTTTTTTCTTTATCACTCCATTTTTGTATTTTAGATTTAATTGCTCTTTTAACTATTTCTGGATTTTGAACTGCCTTTGTTGTTACTTTACCTATACCAGCTCCTTTTGCATCTTTTTCTTTAGATGATGTTGGTGCTAATCCAGTTGGTGTTTCTTTGTTTGCATCTGCTGCTTTTGCCTGTACTCCAATATCTTGTGCAAACTGATTAGATAATTCCACTAATTTATCAATTGGCATATCAATCACTCTAACATTCATATTTGCCGGCTTACCACTTGCTATTTCATGTGATGTAACTGCTGCCCATCTATGATGTCCATCTAATACATATCCATCTGAACTAACATAAATTGGTGCGGTTATACCTGGATGATTAGGATCTGCTTCCAATGCCTTTGTCATACCAGCTACCTTTGCTCCCACTAATTCAGTTTGAGTTGCTTTCAATTGATCTGCTGGAACTGATGTTGCTTCTGATACTTTAATACCCTTATCTTGTAACATTTTTTTGAACATATCTTCCGTATCAACTTCACCATTCTTATCTTTCTGCATTTTATCTGCTTCAGAACCTGGTTGTGGTGTACCTTTGAATTGTGGCATCTTAGCTCTTTCAATACCTTTGTTACCACCACAATATAAGTTTGTACCTGGAATTGTAATATCACATAGATTGAAATTGGGTGCCTTTTCACCCTTTGCTTTAGCTTCAGCTGCTGCTTTTGCTAAATCATCAATTTTCATAGATACATTTTTCTGTTGTTCAGGTGTTATTTTATCTATATCGGATTTATCCCCAACACTAAAATTAGGAATATCTTGTTTTACTTTATCTAATGGAACACTATTTTTTTGAACCGGCTGTTCAGGTTGTCCTGCACCAGGTTGTATTTTAGAAGGTTGCTTTGGTGCATTGTTTTTAGGAAGTTCAGGTGGTTGTGATACTTGTTTATGTGTTACAGTTGCAGGTGATGTTTGTCCACCTCTCTTATTTGGTTGTACCTTTGGACGTGTATTTTTAATCAACATCATTGCTGCTCTATAAGCAGGATGATTTTTATCGTAATTTAATGCTGAACGAACTTTTACTTTCTCACCGGTTTCAGGATTATCTACTAATTGGTCTAATGTTTTTTCATCATATCCACTACCAGCTGCACTTGCTTCATCCAAATCTATATTTTCACCATATGCTATACCTAATGATAAATTAAGTTTATTTTTTGGTTCATCTTCGTTTGGAGGAAATAATGTTTTACTTAAATGTCCTGCACCGGCTACATGATTCTTAGCTACTAATAATCTAAGTAATCTCATTGCTTCTTGTCTTGCAAATGTAGTTTTTGGTAATTTTAGTGCTTGTCTAATTGTATATTTAGTTCCGTTTGATGGATCTGCAATTCCAAAATCTAATATATTTTCTAAATCCATACTATCTGGTTGATATAATGGGTTTTCTTCTTTTATTTCTTTTGGATTTTCTATTTTATCTAATTTTTCGTAATAGTGTAAATCTTCAGAAATATGGTCTTTAGCAATTTCTGCTGCTAACTTAACATCAGAAGTATGTTCTAATTCGATTTTAATACCATTTTTAAGTTGTTTCTTTACTGTCTCTAATACATTTCTATAATCGTAGTAATCACCTGCATATTTTTTTGCAATATCGACTAACGTTAAGTTATCTGCTTTACCACCAGGTATATTATTATCAGTGTCAACACCTTCATTTAATTTTTTATCTAATTTATTATAGATTGTTTTATCAAACTTACCAAAGAATTTTGTAAATTCAGCTTCCTTTCTTTTGTCACCCATTCTTTTATTACGGAACATATTTCTTACATCCGTTGCTCCAAATGAATTTGATGGTAATTGTGTATAAACGTATGCATTAACTGCATATCCTTTTAAATTTTTATCGTTTGTATATTGTTTAAAATAGTTTCCACCTAAACGAGCATCATCTTTTTCACCAACTGCTACAATTAATGCAGTAGTTGTATCATCATATCCTCTAAGTATTTCTACTGGTTGGTATGGTTGTTTTACTTTTACAAACTTTGAAGATGGGATTCCGAATAGTTTTGTAGCAATTTCTTTCTTATCACTAAATGACAATGGTGATTTATCACCATCTTGTATATCAGATGTTGCAATATAAACATTCTTAGAACCAAATTTGGCTACTAATGAGTCATAAACTTTTTTATGTCCTTTGTGAAATGGTTGAAAACGTCCACCATATACTACAATTTTGTCGGTAACTGCTGCTTTTAAAACGGCTTCGACAATAAAATTAGATAATTCCATAAGTATAAATATATACTAAACGTTCTTATAGATAAATGGATCTCTCTTTCTAAGTTCTTTTATTTTCTTTTTGAACTCTTTTTTCAATTTGTAGTTTTTGTATAACTGCGTTAATTTCTTCAATAATTTTATCATATTAAATTATTTTGGTTGGTAATTCTAACTTTAATTGTTTGTATATATCAATGTAACTATAATTATCATTTTTTATATTTTTGATAAAATAATCTTCCGTAGTTTGTATTTGTTTTCCAAATGTGTTTAATAACTCATAATTATGTTTTAATATATTAAAATTTAGTTTTATTATATTATCCAATTCATATATAGG
>Ga0209599_10000801_pt1 | contig 17798 bp, 18 predicted proteins | sample Shrwel_input2_FT_FD_187534 | JGI IMG/M metagenome (GOLD analysis project Ga0209599, IMG submission 187534) | Subsurface microbial communities from deep shales in Ohio, USA - Utica-3 well 1 S input2 FT (SPAdes) (version 2) ... | reverse complement strand
TGATTGTTCTTTACTTGAATTTATATAAAATCATGTATTTTTTAATTTATTCAAAAATGAGTATAGAAATTGGTATTTTCTCTTATATGGGGGTAGGCGTTCTTATTGGTGTATTTATATGGATAATACTCCGAAGGAATGATGCGCATAATTTAAAAGTAAAGTTAATATTTAGTTCTAATTCAAAAAAATTAACGATATATCTGAATAATAAGAAAAAAGCTGACTTCTATCCTAATTTTATTGAAGCAAAATATGACTACATTCCAGCTATGTCTCGAAGCAATCAATTACCTACTCCTATCTTTTGTTTGAATTTATATAGTCTTAATAGGGCTAAAAAGTATTCGCTGGTGACAATTGATTGTACTAATATGATCATAACTAAAAATTTATTTGATCAATTTATTCTCGAGTATCAGCCTTTGATTGAATGGCTTAATTTACCTGTGCATAAGGATGGTAATCTTGAGCTGATGAAATATTATTTTCGAGATTAATCATTCCAAAAAGTTTGTGAATTGATAAAAATGATAAATTAGATTTATGTGAAACGATTGTTATAATCAATCTAAGATTAAAAATACCCAGACCTATGACAAGCACGATGGAGAGCGACGACATGGCAGGCAAGACATTGTATGACAAATTATGGGATGACCATTTAGTTAAGCAACGTGATGATGGCTCAAGCTTGATTTATATTGATCGCCACTTATTACATGAAGTGACCAGCCCTCAAGCATTTGAAGGTTTACAACTTGCTAATCGTCAGCCTTGGCGTTTAAGTGCCAATGTCGCAACACCTGACCATAACGTTCCAACCTCTAAAAAAGAGCGTGAACAAGGCATCGCAGGGATTGAAGATGATACCTCTCGTATCCAAGTGCAAACTTTAGATGATAACTGTAAGACCTTTAATATCGTTGAATTTGGTATTAATGATATCCGCCAAGGGATTGCACATGTTGTTGGTCCAGAACAAGGTTTAACATTACCAGGTATGACCGTGGTTTGTGGTGATTCACACACTGCGACACACGGTGCATTTGGTTGCTTGGCACATGGTATTGGTACTTCAGAAGTTGAACATGTGTTGGCAACACAATGCTTAGTACAGAAAAAATCAAAAAACATGTTAGTTCGTGTAGATGGTGTATTAGGTAAAGGTGTGACGTCTAAAGATGTCGTGTTAGCAATTATTGGCAAGATTGGTACTGCGGGCGGTACAGGTTATGCCATCGAGTTTGGCGGTCAAGTATTCCGTGATATGTCGATCGAAGGGCGTATGACTGTTTGTAATATGGCGATCGAAGCGGGTGCTCGCGTAGGTATGGTTGCTGTTGATGACAAAACGATTGCTTATGTAAAAGATCGTAATTATGCACCTAAAGGTGAGAAATGGGATCAAGCACTAGAATACTGGAATACATTGCACTCGGATGAAGATGCTGTATTTGATGCAGTTGTGGTACTAAATGGCGCTGAGATTGAACCACAAGTGTCATGGGGAACGTCTCCAGAAATGGTGATTCCAGTTTCACAAGCGGTACCAACTTTAGAACAAGCTAAAGATGACGTGCAACGCAATGACTGGACGCGTGCATATCAATATATGGGCTTGGATGCAGGTCAGGCATTAGCAGATATTCAATTAGATCGTGTATTCATTGGTTCTTGTACAAATTCACGTATTGAAGATATTCGTGCTGCTGCTGAAGTGGTTAAAGGTCGTAAAGTCGCATCAAGCATTAAACAAGCGATGATTGTCCCGGGTTCTGGTTTGGTTAAACAACAAGCTGAACAAGAAGGTTTGGATCAAATTTTCTTAGAAGCAGGTTTTGAATGGCGCGAACCGGGTTGTTCAATGTGTTTAGCGATGAATGCAGATAAGTTACAACCAGGTGAGCATTGTGCATCGACTTCAAATCGTAATTTTGAAGGTCGTCAAGGTAATGGTGGACGTACTCATTTGGTTAGTCCAGCAATGGCAGCAGCGGCAGCAATTGCAGGTCATTTTGTTGACGTTCGTTCATTCTAAGGGAGCAAGATCATGGAAAAATACACTGTAGAACAAGGTATTGTTGCACCTTTAGATCGTGCCAATGTCGATACTGACTTAATTATTCCAAAGCAGTTTTTGAAGTCTATTAAACGGACAGGTTTTGGTGATAATTTATTTGATGAATTGCGCTATTTAGATGAAGGTTATTTAGGGCAAGACATTAGCAAACGTCCAATCAACCCTGAATTTGTGTTGAATAAACCGCGTTACCAAGGTTCAACGATTTTGTTGGCGCGAACTAATTTTGGTTGTGGTTCAAGCCGTGAGCATGCACCTTGGGCGTTAAATGAATATGGTTTTCGTACCGTGATTGCGCCAAGTTTTGCAGATATTTTCTTTAATAACTGCTTTAAAAATGGCATGTTGCCTGTGATCTTATCTGAAGAGATCGTGGATCAGTTATTTAAAGAATGTGCTGAAACGGAAGGCTATCAACTTACGATTGATTTAGAAGTACAAGAAGTCCGTACTCCAAAAGGCGATGCATTTAAATTTGAAATCGATCCATTCCGTAAGCATTGCTTGTTAAATGGTTTAGATGATATCGGTTTAACCTTACAGGTTGCGGATGATATTCGTGCTTTTGAAGAAAAAGCTAAACAATTACGTCCTTGGGTATTTCAAGACATAAAAGCTTAAGGTTTATGTTTAGAGGTTACGCAATGTCTTGGACAATTTAAACATAGCCATAGCGCAGACAATGAACTCTTGTTAACATGCTAGCGAATAATATTTTGCTTACATGTTACAAGACATGAGGACTGGGCTTGAATAATGAAAAGAAGACTCGCTCGCAGTATTTTACTGTGTCTATGTGTTGGTACGACATTAACGGCGTGTCAAAACGCACCTAATGTAGTTGATCAAGTTCGTATCGCACAGAACACATTAGAGTCGAAAGCGGAAAATACAACTTTATATTGTTCAGGCGTAGAAAATTGTGAGTTTGAGCGAATTGGTGATATTGCCGTGATTGATGCAAAAACTCACCGTATTAGCCAACAGGCAATGGAGCGAGGAATTGTACGATTACATGGTTCGGTTTTTACCCGAAAACAGCAGGTGTATTTGAGTGTACCTGCTAAACAATATGAAGTCGTTATTCGCTTTTATCCCATTTCGCCTGATCGAGCAGAGACTTTTCATGTCATCCATGCGTTTAAACCGCATCTGCGCTATACCTTTAAAATGTTCCGAGACAGAACATATCGTTCAGGCAGTTTGCTAAATGTTTCAGTGCCTGAACCATTGTGTGTTGATTTACAGCAAGAACAGCATACCATCCGCCGTTTCTGTCGTCCTTTTGATGTCACTACGGGTTTGGGTGAGTTTGTTGAGAAAAAGATTTAATCGACTAGCAGCGTGAAAGCTGCTCATATTGAACTGGAAAACTCATGTCAAAACATATTTTAATTTTAGCGGGTGATGGAATTGGTCCTGAAATCGTAGCTGCTGCTGAAAAGGTTTTAACCAAGGTCAATGATAAATTTAATCTCGGTTTGACATGGGAACATGGTTTACTAGGTGGCTCAGCGATTGATGCACACGGTGAGCCGTATCCTGCAGTGACCAGTGAACAAGCGAAAAATGCTGATGCGATTTTACTTGGTGCTGTCGGTGGTCCTAAATGGGATACGATTGAGCGTTCAATTCGTCCTGAACGTGGCTTATTGAAAATTCGTAGTGAATTAAACTTATTCGCGAACTTACGTCCTGCAATTCTTTATCCACAATTGGCTGATGCTTCTAGCTTGAAACCTGAAATCGTTGCAGGTCTTGATATTCTGATTGTTCGTGAGCTAACAGGTGGGATTTACTTCGGTCAGCCGCGTGGTATTCGTGAATTGGAAAATGGTGAGAAACAGGGCTATAACACTGACGTTTATTCAGAAAGTGAAATCAAGCGTATTGCTAAAGTTGCATTTGAACTTGCAGGTTTACGCGGTGGTAAAGTGTGTTCAGTTGATAAAGCCAATGTTCTTGAAGTGACTGAATTATGGAAGCAAACAGTCACTGACTTACAACAAGCACAGTATTCAAATATTCAGTTATCGCATATGTATGTCGATAATGCAGCAATGCAATTGGTTCGCGCACCTAAGCAATTTGACGTGATTGTTACAGGTAATTTATTCGGTGATATTTTATCTGATGAAGCTGCAATGTTAACAGGTTCAATTGGTATGTTGCCTTCTGCTTCACTGGATGAAAATGGCAAGGGGATGTATGAACCATGTCATGGCTCTGCTCCTGATATTGCGGGTCAAAATGTCGCAAATCCACTAGCAACCGTACTTTCTGTGGCGATGATGTTGCGTTACACCTTCCGCGAGGAAGCTGCGGCAAAAGCAATTGAAGATGCTGTAGGTCAAGTTTTAGATCAAGGTTTGCGTACAGCAGATATTATGTCCGAGGGCATGAGCAAAGTCGGTACAGATGCGATGGGTGAGGCTGTAGTTGCAGCTCTTAACTAATCAAGTATTTTGAATCAACAAAAACGCAGCATCAGCTGCGTTTTTGTTTCTCTATGATCAGTTAGCAAGCTTTACCTTCATAACGAATTGAGCGTGCAATTTGTTGTTGATCAAGCTTGAAAATAATATGGCAATAGAAATTGACATCATAAGATTGCTGGCTTGTTGATACTGAACCTAAACGTATAGAACTTCCCATAGAACCGCTTGGATCTCCGTATGATTGAGCCATAGGAACAGGGATATTAATTGGGCGTAGAACGGTGTAAATCAGATGCTGATTGGTTTTTTCAGGTTGCTTTAATGTTTGAAATCCAATATTACGAAGATTAAGATTTTGTTCAATATGATCTGCTGATTGACCGATATAGGGTTGTAGATAATCTTGAAGATTGGTTGATTGCCATGCAGGTGTCGCGCACCCTTGTAAAATTAAACACAAGCATAAGATAAAATATTTAGAATGAATCATGCTTATTTCCCTGCATTGATTATATTTATATATCTTTATTCTATTCCTAAAACAGGATAAAGACAAAAATATACGGACTTGTCTATTTGAGGGTAATGTTCAACAAATGCAAAATATGTTTAGATAGTTTTATTATTATGCAATGAGGAAGACTTGATGCAAAAGTTCATATTTGGACTTATTGTCGGTGCTTTATCAACAACTATTTATGCGGATAATTGTGACAAAACACGCAATACTTATGATGATATTTACTGTACAAATAAAATATATGCGAGTGCTGATGCAGATTTAAATAAAAACTATCAGTTATTGAGAGCGCAATTAAATCAAACTCAACAGAAAATACTTAAAAAATCACAACTTGCTTGGATTCGTCATCGTGATGCAGAGTGTACGGATGATCAACAGAATAGCGTTAATGTAGAATGTCGCTTGAATACCACACAACAACGCAATCATTGGCTTTTAGAACGCTTACGTGAATGTCAAACGGTGGGTTGTAAGACAACTCGTTTAAGTGAATAGCAGAAAATAAGGTCGTAAAAAAAGCCACTTTAAGTGGCTTTTTTGCAATCACTAATCTTAGCGCGCGCGATAAGTGATACGACCCTTTGTTAAGTCATAAGGTGTCATTTCAACTTTAACACTATCGCCAGTCAAAATACGGATATAGTGTTTACGCATTTTACCAGAAATGTGAGCAATAACTTCGTGACCGTTTTCTAAACGTACACGGAACATCGTATTAGGAAGCGTTTCGGTGACAACGCCTTCGAACTCAATGAGTTCCTCTTTATTGGCCATGGCCTACCTGATGATCAAATTGGAAAGGCGCAAATTATAGTCAATTTATTTAAATTTTACAAGGTTAAGTCTTCTTAATGCTTTTTAGTCAAAAATCAGGAAAAACTGTTAGACAATCGATAATTTTTTTAACAAAACTATCAGAATATTGTTGTCAGTTTGGTCAATCAACGTTAATCTAAAATTATCGTTATTGTCACAATAAAGTATCAACAGGGAAGGGCACTGCGTGGGTCAGTTAACAGATGCATCAGTTGTATTGCGCTTTGGTTATCAGGCAATTCGTAAAGCAGGATTGCCAACTGAAGAAATTTTAACAAAGGCAGGTGTGGCACTCAACCAAATCGATACTAATGCCAGAACACCATTAAGCGCACAAAACGCATTTTGGATCGCTGCACAGGAAGTCAGCAAAGATCCAGATATAGGATTACATCTAGGCGAACATTTACCTCTTTATCGTGGTCAAGTTATTGAACACTTATTTATCAGTAGTGAAACGTTTGGAGAAGGGCTAAAGCGTGCTTTGGCATATCAACGACTTATTAGTGATGCTTTTGATGCAAAGCTCGTCGTCGAAGATGGTCGTTGCTATCTGACCAATGCAGAGCAATTTTGGTCCGATAATCTCGTGAATCGTCACTTTTCTGAATGTGCGATGTCAGGCATTCTAAGGTTCTTTAAATTTATTACTGAAGGACAGTTTCAGCCAATTTATATTGACTTTAACTTTAGTGAAGGCGCAGATGATGATGAATATTTTCGTGTCTATGGATGTCCAGTAAGTTTAGGACAAAAAGCGACTCGTCTTTATTTTGATGCCGCTGTGCTTGATTATCCATTATGGCAAGCTGAACCTGAGTTATTGCAGCTACATGAGCAATTAGCCATTGAAAAACTTCAAGAGCTTGCTCGCTATGATCTCGTTGGTGAGGTTCGCCGTGCGATTGGTTCAACCCTAGAAAGTGGAGAAACAACCTTAGAAACGGTTGCTGCACAGTTAACAATTACACCTAGACGTTTAAGAACGCAACTGAGTGAGGCGAATACGAGTTTTCAGCAAATTCTTTCTGATTATCGCTGTCGTCTAGCGAAAAAATTACTCGCGAATACCAATGAAAGTGTTGAGAGAATTGTCTATTTAACGGGTTTTTCTGAACCGAGTACTTTTTATCGCGCATTCAAACGTTGGACTAATGAAACACCTGTTGAATATCGTAAAAGAAAACAACGTTAATTTTTTTAAAAATTCAAAAAGCCTGATCTCAGATCAGGCTTTTTTTTATTCAGGTAAATTGAGCCAATGTGGCCCTAAAGCTAATTGTGGAAGATCAAATTGATCAGGATATTCCGCTTGGATAAAATATAAACCATCGGCAGGAGCCGTAATACCTGCAGCCGTACGATCTTGTGCAGCAAACATAGTGTCAATATGGTCAATCTCATACATGCCTTGACCAATTTCAAGCAAACATCCCATGATATTACGTACCATATGGTGTAAAAAACCATCTGCTTGAATATCTAAAACTAAGTATCGACCATGCTCAAATAAACGACAGTGCTTCACATGGCGAATAGGTTGATTAGACTGACATGCAGCAGCACGGAAAGTTTCAAAATTATGCGTGCCCTCAAATTTTGATGCAGCAGCCATCATTTTCTTTACATCAAGCGTTTGGTAAAGATGAGTGACTTGTTTATATAAAAGTGCTGGACGTGTTGGTGCGTTATAGACCACATAGCGATAACGACGAGCTGTTGCTTTAAAACGTGCATGGAAACTTTCATCCATACACTTGATCCATTGAATTGCTATATCTTTAGGAAGCTGGCTATTCGCGCCCATAAGCCAGCCTCGCTCAGGACGAATCGCTGTAGTATCAAAATGAGCAACCATATTGGTTGCATGCACGCCTGCATCGGTACGGCCAGCGCCATGCAATATAATTGCTTGGTCAGCAATTTTACTCAGAACCTTTTCAATTGTTTCTTGAACACTTGCAATGCCAGCTTGTTGGGTTTGCCAACCACGGTATTGAGTACCGCAAAATTCAATACCGATTGCATAACGTTGCATGTCTTAACCTCAATATTAGTGTTGATGCCAATGTTCAAACCTTTGATCATGGGTCGGGTATTTTAAATACATTTGCAAAATTTTTGCATATAAATCGGCATGACTATGGCAATCATTCACTAAAACTTTAGCTGATTGAATCCATGAGCTCACTGCATAACGCTGATCAAGTTTTCCAAACGTGACTTGAGTGCTAATAATTGGTACACATTGCTTGTCATATAATGCGGTAAATAGCTCTAGAATCTCAGCATTCACTGCAATATTGCCAGTTCCAAATCCTTGTAGGACTAAAAAATTTGGTGGGGAAATCAAAAGATTTTTTAACTGCGCAATCAGTTGTTGTTTTGCGATCGGCTGCAACATAAGGTTAAGTACACTGAGTTGAGCTGAATCTTCAATAGTTTGATTTTCTACCATTAAATAATCTGAATTCGTTTCACAGTCTTGATCTGCTGCAATTCCAACAAAAGCATCCAGCTCTGTGGTATGTGCTTTTAAAGTCGTTTGTGCATGAAAAACATGTTCATGAAATGCAAGATAAACACCGGTTGGTAAGGTCAGCACCTGTTCTAGCGCTAAGTAAAGATTACCAAGAGCATCTGTAAATTCTCTCGTATCATTGCCTTCTACATTGAGCAGAGGGTATTGACTACCTGTAATAATTGCGTGACATGATTGACCTAAAAAACGAGCGAGTGTGGCTGCCGCGTAGCTTAAAGTGTCCGTTCCGTGAATAATCACAAAGTGCTGAAAACCTTTCAACTGTAATTGTTGAACTTGTTGAACCAGCCGTAACCAGTCCTGCGCTGTGCAAGCACTACTGTCTATGATAGTAGGTGCGGCAAAACATTCGACGTTTAAATGAGGAGGAATAATTTTAGCAAGTAGTGGTAGGAAATCTTGTTCAGGCATTGGCATGAGGGGTTCACCAATACAACCGAACGTTCCACCCATATAAATCAAAGCAATTGTTTTCATAATAAAAAGTTATTCATCATAAAAAAAGCAGTCTAAGGAGACTGCTTATATTAGACTGATCAAATTCAGGAAGCTATTTTATTGAGTAACTTTTGCGAAAGTTGTTGTTGCTCTGGGTTAAAGAGTGGTTGACTATTGTTCAATAGTAATTCTGCTGAAGCATACGCACCCAGTTCAATATACTGCTCTGCAAGATCTAAATTCAGCTGTGCTTCATTGAGTTGCTGTAGATCAGGGAATGATTGTACTAGCGGATCATTTGTAACTACATTAGAGCTGTGAGTAATCGTTGCAGAAAATTCAGCTTCAGGTTCTACAGTTGTTGATTCAGCGAGCTCAAATGAAAGTTCTGATTTTTCAATAACAGGTTGCTGTTCAATTTTAGCTTGAGATTGATCAAAATTAAAATCTAAACTTGGTGCTTCAATGGCAACATCTTGAACATCAGTTGTATTGGACGCTACTTCTAAATTAGAAAAATTAAAGTCTAACTCTGGTTTTACTTCTTCTGTTTTGCTTGGCTCAGCTGTTGGAGTAGCATCTAAGTTAAAAGAAAACTCTAATGGCTGATGATCTTTTGTTTCTACAGTTTCAGTTTCAAGACTGACTGGCTCAGAAACTTGTTTTTGCTCAAAAGTAAAGTTGAAGTCTAATGGCTGAACTTCAGGAGCTGTTTCAACTGGTGTTTCTTGCGCTATTGGCGCAACCAATTCAGTTTGTAAATCATCAAATGATTCAGTATTTTGTGATTTCGCGAGTGCGTCAAAATCGGCATTATTGTTTTGTGCAGGCGTTACTATTGATGACTTAGTTTGATGAAAATGGTTTGAGCTAGAGCTGAATTCAATTGAATCAGGTTGCTTATTTTTTTCATATTCACGTTGTTTTGCTTCAGCTGCTACAGTTATAGCATCTAGTTTTAATGCTTTGATATGCTTTATAATTTGTTGAAAAGCAAATTCATCTTTTTGCGCTAAATGAATATCTAATAAATATAAATACAATTCATGCTGTGAATTATCTTGTTTTAATAGCTGGTTGATTTGAGCTTCAACAGCTTGAAAATTCTTATCTGTAATTTGTTGTTCAATTTTTTGACGTAAGTTTTCAGAAATTGTTATTGTGGTCGGTGAGACTGGTTCTTGTTCTTCACGAGCCAACGTCGTACGTGAAACTTTTTTTGCAGCTACTTTCTTCGTTGCTTTTGCAGCAGTACCTTTTTTAGGTGTTGCTGAACTTTGGTTGTCAGCGCGTTTTTTTAAAACGATTGCAACGACTAGTACAATGACTAGCAGTACAATGATTACAGTTGACATGATCTATACCCCTTAAAGATAGAGCCGCTTTTATGCAAATTTATGAGAATGTTCTCGTAACTTAGTGTGTTGGCTTTTTAGTTTCTTGCTGTGCTTTCAACTGTTCTTGCAACTCAGCAAGTCGAGCATTTAATAGCTGAATACGTTGTTCCTTAGTACGTAATGCTAACTCTAACTGTGTTACGTTTCTTTGTAATGTAACGGTTTTTTCTCGTGCTGTCATAACTTTTAATGATAAGTCTGCACTGGTTTTTTTCTGCAATGTGTCTTTTTTCGCACTTCCTGTACTTGAATCTTGATTGCTTTCTGCAACGAGAGACATCTCCGCTTGTTGTAAGCGATATTTAGCTTTAGTTGATGGTGAGCGAGGAGTCTGTGTTGCAATCTGATTCACTGTTTGATTTGATCGAACAGGAATACTATTGAGATTAAAGTTTAAGCGAGAACCTTGTCTTAGTCGATTCGCATTGCCATCAATAAATGCATGTTCATTTTGAGCTTTGATCTGATTCATGACTTGTGCGACAGGTTGTTGAGTTTTTGCCGAGATACGTTGAGCAATACGCCATAATGACTCATTACGTTGTACGATATGTTGTTTTTGACCCTCTGCAGCGTCTACAGGTGGTGTTGGTGTCTTTTGCTTCTTTGTTTCAATAGCAGCTTGTTTTACTTGAAGAGGCGCTACTTTGTTTGGCTCAACCTCTTTTTTATCGGTTGCTTTTAATTCACCTTCAACAGATGGTAATGGCTCAGGTGATTTAGCAGTTTCAGCGATTGGGTTATTGTCTTGCTGAGTTGTTGTTGGCGTTGCAGCTTCTTGGTTTGCTGCTTTTATAATGTTCTCTTGAGCAAGTTTGACTTCAACAGCTGCTGGTTGCTGTAAATTAGCTGAAGGCACTGTTGAAATCGTAGTGGGTGCAGAAGTGCTTGCCTGTGCATTGTTTAATACAGGCGGTAGGGTAAATGGCGCATTTAATAGGTTTTCTTGTTTGTTGTTTTGCTGTTTTGGAGTAGAGGTCGCTGTATTAAAATGAGTGCTTTCAGGTAAATTCAGTGCAATATCTTTCTCACTCACAATAAATTTTGGCGTAAGCGATTTTTCATTATTCGTTTTTACGATGTTGTTTTTAACGCCTTGGCGTATTGGCTGCTTGATATGTTTTAAATGACTGGCATTACCCTCTTGGATTTTGAGAATAATATTGAGTTCAGAATCAATCATTGGACGGGTAGACGTGATAACAATAACACCTTCACCTTTAGTGTTACGGCGAGTGTAAAAGTTTAAACCACTGGGTGGTTGATGAGCTGCACCAATCATCATCAGATCTTCTGGCGTCGCTAAGCTAACATCTAACTTATCATTGCTATTGGCTTGATGAAAACTCATTTCAGCATAGAGTAGCTCACCTGGCGCAGATTGAATTTGCAATGGGTCAAGTGTAATCGCATAAAGAGGTTGCGAAGAAAATATGGCTAAAATGGCAATTTTTAATTTGTTATAAACAGTCATCTCGATCCATGAAAAAGTGATGTTTTAGTCGGTAAAAAGTATACATTACCGTGATGTAAATGAATTGTAAATTCTTCAAATTTAATGACATAAAAAAAGCCGATCAAATGCGATCGGCTTTTTATTTTTAGTGATTTTTGCTTAGTCGTTCTTGTATTCAACAAGAATACGTAACATACGGCGTAATGGCTCAGCTGCACCCCAAAGAAGTTGGTCACCTACAGTGAATGCACCTAGATATTCTTTACCCATGTTGAGCTTACGTAAACGACCAACAGGTACAGTTAATGTACCTGTTACGGCTACAGGTGTTAAATCTGTCATTGACGCTTCACGGGTATTTGGAACAACTTTCGCCCATTGGCTTGATTGGCGAATCATATCTTCGATTTCATCAAGCGCAACGTCTTTTTTCAACTTTAAAGTGATTGCTTGAGAATGACAACGCATTGCGCCAATACGAACACAATGACCATCGATTGGAACGATTTGTTGATTACCCAAGATTTTATTGGTTTCAACTTGACCTTTCCATTCTTCTTTTGATTGACCACTTTCGAGTTGTTTGTCGATATATGGAATCAAAGAGCCAGCGAGTGGTACACCAAAGTTAGACTTTGGAAAACCTTCACCACGTTGCAAGTCTGCAATTTGACGATCAATATCAAGGATCGCAGATTTTGGATCATCCAATAACGCTTTAGTATTGTTATATAAATAGCCCATGCCTGTGATCAGTTCACGCATATTTTGCGCACCAGCACCTGACGCAGCTTGATAAGTCATTGAAGTTGCCCATTCCACCAAATTATTTTGGAATAGAGAGCCTAAACCCATGAGCATCAATGAAACGGTACAGTTACCGCCGACGAATGTTTTAGTACCATTGACTAAACCATCTTTGATCACATTTAAGTTCACTGGATCAAGTACAATAATGGCATCATCAGCCATACGTAATGTAGAGGCAGCATCAATCCAATAGCCATCCCAACCTTCAGCTTTTAGTTTTGGGAATACATCAGAGGTATAATCGCCACCTTGACAGGTTAAAATGACATCCATTTGCTTCAGACTGGTAATATCTGATGCATCCATAAGTGCTGGGGCAGTCTTACCACCAAATGAAGGAGCTTCGCCACCTGCATTACTGGTAGAAAAATAGAATGGCTCAATATGAGCAAAATCATTCTCTTCAACCATACGTTGCATAAGGACAGAACCAACCATCCCACGCCAACCGACCAGACCTACTTTCATGTCATTGTGCCTCGGTATGTAAAAAACTTTAAAGGGGTTTGAGTGTATCAAAAGCGACCACAACTGCAAGCGTTACGTAAATAAAACGATAATTTTGTTGAGTGGAATAACTTGTTTATATTAGATACAAAATTGATAAAGCCATAACTTTATTGAAAAATCCACAGGATCTCTAAGAGTAAAATGAAATGATATGGATTGAGATTTGCGCAGTATTGGTTATTTGGCTAAGTGTTTGGTCTTTAATTCCTCGTGATGAATGGTGGTTTAGGGGAGCCGACTTTCCTCGTTTGCAAATTCTAGCGATCGGAATTTTTGCTTTACTCGGCTTGTTATTTATAGATGCTGAATGGAGTTTGGACAGGGAGATTTTATTATTCTGTACTATTGCAGCAGTGGCCTATCAATTAAAAATGGTATTACCCTATACACCTATATGGAAGAAACAAGTTCAGAAAGTTAAACCAGAACAGATCAATCAGGATCAACAAATTTCATTATTGGTCGCGAATGTATTAACACCAAATGATAAATATCATCTACTGCTGTCACATATTGAAAATCTTAAACCTGATATTGTACTTACGCTTGAGTCTGATCAAAAATGGCAAGATGCTTTACAGCCAATAGAAAAAGATTATCCACATCGGGTTGCGGTGCCTTTAGATAATTTATATGGCATGCATTTATATAGTCGTTTGCCCTTAATTGAGTCTGAAATCAAATTTATATTAAGTGATGAAATTCCTTCGATACATGCGACATTAACCTTGAATGCAGGAAATATCGTACAGCTGTATTGTTTACATCCGAAGCCACCAAGTCCCACGGAGGCGAAAGATTCAACGCTAAGAGACGCTGAACTTTTGATTATTGGTGATCGTATTAAAGATTTAGATCAAAGCTGTATTGTTATGGGAGATCTTAATGATGTGGCATGGTCAAGAACCACGCGGCTATTTCAGCGCATCAGCGGTTTACTTGATCCACGCGTTGGTCGTTATTTTATGAATACCTTTCATGCTGATTATCCATTATTGCGCTGGTCACTTGACCATGTCTTTCATAGTACAGACTTTGGATTGGTCGATATGAAACGTTTAGATCATATTGGTTCGGATCATTTTCCAGTGTATGTAGTTTTGCAAACATCGACTGTATTTGAGCAAGAACAGCAAGAGCTTGAACAGACAGAAGATGATGAGGAGGAAGCACAGCAGGCGATTCAAGAAGGAATAGAAAAAGCTGAACGTGAAGAAAAAAAGGTGGTAGATAGTCTTGCGCAGCCGCATAAAAAGATGATGAATATTCAAGATAGGCAAACTGTGGTGTAAGCATTATCGTACAGGGATTTAGGCCTGCAACGAATAGTCCGAATTGATTAAAAGGTTTATTCTAAATACATCAGCACAGGGACGCAGGAATGGATTTCCGATTAAGGATAGCGACGCTGAGAAGGAAAAAGCATTATGGATATGATGCATGCGATGGAAGCAGGATAAAAACAAAGAGTGAAAGCACAACCTCATTTGCCCGAGTTTAGCAGGATGCGAAACTCGGGTTTTAATTTTTTGTATATTGATTTAAATCGTTACATTTTATTTGACTTTTCTTACCTTACTTAAGGCATCGGCTCAGCTTCAGTAATAGGAAGTTGAATGGTTGGCTCTTCAGCAATCACTTTTGGAATAAGACGCTTTTGCATGATAACTGTGATCTGAGCTGCTTCACATTTATCCCATACAGTTTCATTTTTAGGTAAATCTGTACTATAGAAAGAATAATAGTTTACGGTAATAGGTTCTTGAGTTTCAGCAAACTTTAGATCTACTTCATAACGTCGTATTTCAAAAGGCTTTAAAACTTGAAGGCTATCTTGATCAGCCGCACATTTGAGAGATTCCCCGGGCAGAATATTCATCGTCCCTATTTCATAATCAATCTGACGGCAGAGTGGAGTAAGCGCATAAACATAATTCGGTGTGGTGTTTTCAATCTCAATTTGTAAAGGTGAGATTGCGAGTGATCGAATGGTTTCAGGTGGTATAGGTTGCTTATTATCTGCATAAATGAACCTCATCCGACGTTGTACACCTGAGCAGGTACTTTCTGTTTCGGCAGGAATCTTAGCCACATATTCATAGTGCTCATCTCCATCGCCAGTTGATGGATTGGATGAATTATCATTGCCTCCGGGAACTGGTTTTTGCGTACCTGAACCACTTCCACCTAGGCTTACATTGGCAGCCAAGAAGTTTTCGCCACAGCCGATTAGACTTATGGTGGCGCTGCAAAGTAAAAGTGACAAACAGAAACGCTTCATTTTATTTATCCTTATATTGATAAGGAATTTGCAGCTTTGTTTCCTTATCATATTGATAGATTCCTAAACGAAATTGGTAAGTCGCATCTTGTTGGTTTTGGTCTTTTTCACAGCATTGAATGGCCGCATTCAGTAATTGTTTTGCCATGTTCTGCCAAAGTTCAATACTGAGTTGACGCAAAGATTCTATGGACTCTAAAGTGAGTTTTTCGGCATGAACTGCTTGTTCAAGATGGGTAAATGTTTTCTCACTGATAAAGTTGTCGACGCCTGCTGCGAGATGATCAGTTAAATTGGCTGAAAATAATGCCTTACTTTCTTGCATCTGATTATCTGGCGTAAAACTATGTTGTTGTAAAATGACATCCGATCCTTTTTGTTCTACGACACCTAGACGTTGTAGTTCAAATAGAATTGAGCGGGGATGTTTCTCGGTTGAAATATATCGTACCAATGCTTCAAAACTATTTTCGTCGCCAGAGACAGGGATTTGATGCGGTAAATCAAGTGCAATCCAACGTGCAATGACACGAGCAGGGACACTAATGGCAAAATTCGGAGTCGCCTCTGCATTTATTTGGTTGGCTTGCTGTCTAAATGCACTCACATCTTTCCGATGTAATCCTGATAAAAGACTGACCGCTGAATCTGTTTTATTTTGCTGAATTCGTTCCAATTCCGCCAAAGCTTGATCATAGAAAATTGGTTTTAAGGCTGCAACGAAATCGGTATAACCAACGCCTGAATGAATAAGCCAACGCGCAATATGCTGCATCATCGGAAAAATACTTTCCAATGTGGTTTCTGCATCTTGGGGAATAATTCCTTGTGCATTTGCAGGATTTAATTCGGTGCTAATCATCATTTGGTCGATTGGTTTTTCCATATAAACACCATTATCAAATTTTTTTGAACAAGCCTATTTCAATTATCTATCCCTTTAAATTTGCGAAGGATAGGGGAATGATTCGGCACCGCCATTATCAATATTAAAATGAGTAAAAGATACACTTATAGACACGTGTAGGCTCTCAACACAGTGCCACCAACCGATCGGAATAAATAAAGCATCGCCTTCATTTAAAATACATTCAATTTTAGAGCATTTTTTTAGCTCAGGAAATTGTTCAATCATCTGTGGATCATGCGGATCGGCAATTTGGCTAAACACGGCAACATCATTATATAAATGCGGGGTCTGCATCGCTGGTATCAGCGTCACTTTTTTCTTGCCATAAATTTGGACTAAAAAATTATTGGTGAGGTCATGATGAAGTGGGGTAAAAGCTCCTTTGGGTCCAAACCAGATGAAACTACGCTTCCGAACTTGTTCATGATCAGTGAAATCATGAAATTCACCAATGTCTTTAAACAATTCCGACAAATTTGAATGACTTGCTTTGGCATTGTTTGCCGTCATATAAAAGTTATTTGAATGTGGGTTTTGTTCTATCAAATCTACAAAGTCATTCATCGTCATCTGTGTTTTATGCTGAATCGAATTCCTTTCAAATAAAGGGTCGCGTTCCCGATTAAATTGAACTTCAATTTTTTTATCAGCAATCGTTTTTCTAAAATATTCAGGAGACCATTTTTTCCGTGCATCCCAATGATCAATCGCATTATTTAAAATCACAGGTAAATTTCGACTGTAATAATGCTGAACAAAATGTTCAAAACTCGGTACTTGAATTCGCTCAATTTCATTGTAAGCAATGTTTAAACGAGCAAAACGATCTAAGGTATCCAATAACCAATTTCGTTTCTGTAATAAAAAATGCTGTTGTTGAGCAATTTTAAAATAGGGGTTTTGTTTTAAGTGAACTAGTTCATTGGCGATGTCAATTTCATTTAAGCCTTGCGCTTTAAGCGTTTGATAAATCTGTTCTTTAGTCTTTTGTTCAAATAAGGCTTGTGCCAGCCAAGTTTTTTGTTCTTGGGTCAAATCTTGTGCAGGATTAGATCGGTTTTTTTGTTCGACGATTTCTTCTAACCAGCTCAAATGTTCCTGAGCTTGTTGATTGGAATGCATACTCGTTTTAGTTGGATCAATTAATCCCTCTCTTAATAAAATTTGAGCTAATTCCTCTGGAGCGCAACCTCTTTGTATATTTTCGATTAACCATGCATTCCAATTTTCAGGTAATGCATTGAATTGCTTTATTAAATTAGCATGTGTATCCATACATCTTGACCCATCAATATAAAGATTTGACCTTCTGTTATTAATTTAAGCATAAAAACATTTGCACTCAAGAAGAAAAGTGTTAAATTTTCACACGTATAATATGTGAAAAAATCACACAGAGGACTCAGCAATGAAAAATATATGGACTCAAATAGCAATAAGTATGACTTGTGCTGCATTAGTGGGTTGCGGAGGAAGTTCATCATCGGATAATAAACCGACTCCGACTCCGACTCCGACTCCGACTCCGACTCCGACTCCGACTCCGACTCCGACTCCGACTCCGACTCCGACTCCGACTCCGACTCCGACTCCG